>Ga0098051_1000976_pt1 | contig 10632 bp, 13 predicted proteins | sample 14BtaG_FD_77069 | JGI IMG/M metagenome (GOLD analysis project Ga0098051, IMG submission 77069) | Marine viral communities from the Subarctic Pacific Ocean - 14B_ETSP_OMZ_AT15311_CsCl metaG | ecosystem: Environmental > Aquatic > Marine > Oceanic | place: Pacific Ocean | collected 2015-01-18 | reverse complement strand
GGAGTAACGTTAGAGTTAACGTTAGCATCAAGAACAACTGCGTTCTCAGTACCAACACCAGTGTTAACTGTACCACCTTGGAAGGTTACTGTACCTGTAAACGTAGACACACCTCCAACATTTACATTAGAATCTACTCTCAAATCATCTGTAACAGTTAATCCTGCTAGTTCAGTATTACCAATTACTTTAAGAGCGTTAGATCCAGGACTTGTGATGCCAATGGACACCGTACTCTTAGCATATACATTCTCGGATTGCATGGTTCCTGCAACACCAATGTCTCCAGAGAATGCAATAAAGTTTTCATAGTATCCAGAGAGTACAAAATTAACTAGATTAAGGTCAGAACCAGTACTCCTTATGTAAATAACATCTCCACCAGCAGCTCTGATGTCAGTTCTAACGTGGGTTGTATCTCTTTTAACTTCGTAATTATACTCAAGATAATCAGTTGACGTAGTACCTAGACCAACTCTTACTTTAGTATCAAATGATCCTCTATTACAAACAAACAGATTACCTCTAAACTGCTTATAATCTGTAGGTACTGTAAACAGGAGTGTACTTTTAGAAGGAGTAGGAGATATACCTTGAGCAAGGAATCCACCATCCTCTCTATTCTCAGTCTCTGCTGCAAGTAGAGTAAAAGTTACGTCAGTATGACTGGCACGTACAACAACACTCTGCCCATCCCCAAAATAAATACTATCAGTCTCAAAATATTCTCCACGAGGAATTATCTGATTAAATACGATGTAACCTTTAGTAGTATCAAAATCAGATACTACCCCCGTAGATAAGCCAACACGAATTTTAATTTCTGAGGAACTACGATTAGTTACATATACTTTCCCTTCTACCAACTGATCAGTGGGTGCGGTATAAAGAACCTCGTTCGTATTCAGTGCGGTTGGCTTGATAGTTGCTAGAGATCCAAAAGCCATCGGATATATCCTGAAGATTGTTGCAGTACTATTATTTATTTGATATAATATTGGACAAAACCATATGATAATTTTAACAGGTGCCAAGGGTTTTATTGGCCAGTGCTTTGCAGATAAACTTACCGACGATGTAATGTTGGTAGACCAAGAAGATGCTTGGAGATTGTTTAGGGATTTTGATGACTGGAATAAGGTTGATCTAGTCATCCATCAAGGTGCAATCTCTTCTACTACAGAAAAAGATTTACAAAAACTGTGGCATTACAACGTAGGGTTCTCATGTGCTCTTTTAAATAAAGCGATTGTATATGAGTTCCCAATCAAGTATGCATCATCAGCCTCAGTATATGGCAACCAAAGTATTCACCAAAAAACAAAAACAATTAACCCACTGAATCAGTATGCAATTTCAAAATTGCAAGTGGATTATACTGTCCTGGATAACATAGATCAATTCACTCTAGTTCAGGGATTTAGATACTTTAATGTTTACGGTGATGGAGAAGAGCATAAAGGCAATCAAGCAAGTCCTGTAAGCAAATTTACAAAAGAAATCAGAGAGACTGGAGAGTTAAATCTTTTTAGCGGGTCAAATAAATTCCTTAGAGATTTTATATGTGTTGATGATGTCGTAGATATTGTTCTAAACAATAATGCTGGTAGTGGAATTTATGATCTTGGTACTGGATCTCCAGTATCATTCCAACATGTTGCAGATTTAGTTGCAAAAAAAGAGGGTGGTAAAATTAATACCATCCCATTTCCAGATCATTTAAAAGGTAAGTACCAAAAATATACATGTGCAGATATGAAGTGGGTTGGTAACTATAAGTTTAAAACTGTTGAAGACTATCTTCAGTTACAAAGTTAACGAATGCGGTAGCAATATACTTTGGACCAGAGATTGGCATGTTGCCCCCATGAGGATACATATAATTACAAGGGAACATTAAAACCTTTCCCCTCTCTGGTTTTACCTTTTTATTAAAGGTGGGGAATTCAGTTTCTCCGCCATGTTCTACATCGTTTAGATATAAAATTATTGCAAATAATCTAGTTACTGTACCACCAGCACCTTGATCAACATGAGTTTTAAAGAACCCGTTGTCTTTATTATAAACTCTTATTGAATAATCCCTAAAACATATACATTGATTGGGAGATTCATTCACTATGTTGATATAATTATCATAGCAAATATTACAAATCTTAGACATCAACTCAGCAAGAGGAGAACCAAAAGGAATTATAGACTGTGTTGATACTTTATATAAAGGTTGTACTTCTTGATCGTCAGCATTATCACTGACTCTACCATGTAATTGCAAATCTGGATTTTCTTCAAACCAATCTATCATAATCTCACACCAGTCATCAGGTATAAGATTATTAAATTCTAATATCAAATCTTCAAAACGCTCAATCGCCATGTATTACCCTGTAACTATCAGAATCAAAGTGTTGTGTAGAGAATTCAAACAATTCAGAATCATCTAAGGCAATCATCTGATGCCTCATTCCTACTGGTATATAAAATTTATCACCAGGTTCCAATACAGTTATTTGACAATCAGATAAATCATCAGTAAACCCATGATACAAAGAAATGAGACCACTCTGTAAGTAGAAGGTCTCATCTTTTATTTTATGATAATGCCAAGAACACCTCTTACCAGCATTAAAAAAGAGAAGTTTGCCACAATATAATTCACCATTCACAATCCACTTCTCATATCCCCACCCCTTGGGGACATGTTTAATTGAAGAAGTCATCTGAATTTACTGCCTTGTCATCTATGTAGTAGTCGGCAGAGGGTTTGCCCATAATAAGTTCATGATACTTACAACCCCAGATACTTAATTGAAGTTTTGTAAGTTCTAACCAACGCGCTTGAGCAAGCTTAGCATCATCATCATATGTGCCCATACCTCTTGCAGTAAAGTATTTGATATAATGTCCCTCATCATATAAATTATTAACCTTTTGAATATTTTCTCTCATTGGAGTGCTTGCCTCATACTTACAGGTCTTACAAGTGCCATTTTTTGCTGCAATTACACCATCAATATCAACACAATATGTTTTCATTCCAGGTAATAGTGCCTTCATAATCCTTCTACATCTTCTTTACTTAAAGTATAACATCCATAATGCTGAACTGCAATAGATGATGCTTTGTTTGCAGTAGATATTGCTACTGTAATATCACCATACGTCAAATATGCATACGTCAGTGTTGCTAAGAAAGTATCTCCTGCACCAACAACATCAAATACATTAACAGTCTCAGATTGAGCATAAACAATATCTTTATATGATGCACCCATCTCGCCTAGAGTTACAATAAGATTTTCTGGGTTTGGTTTGGTTGTCAGATTATCATACTCTCTCTTATTAATTTTAAAAAATACATTTGGATAACTAAACAGATCAGTCTTTTTGGTATCTATGAAGACTGGTCCAGAGAAGTTTTGGCAAAAGGTCTCCAGATCACTCTTAGACAAATAACCTTTATCATAATCAGATATAACTATAGCATCATACTGCATATGAATGAATGCTGCTTTAACCTCCGATACCCTCAAAGGATCTATCTCACCCTCCTCATCAATACGAATAAGTTGTTGATTACTATTTTTATCAATTACTCTTCGTTTAATTATAGGTTTCTTATTAGTAATATGATTTACAAATACACCTAAAGATTCTAGGTTTGCCTTTACATTAGCAGACATACCTTTATGAGTTTCAGTTCTGTCATACTTAAGAACTGGAACAGGAGCTTCTGGACTAATACGTTCTACATCACCATAAACGTACTCATCATCACAAGTCTCTCCTATCAATAATATTTTCAATTGTGTTTGTTGTTGCATAGTTACCAATTCTACTAAAAAAAACTAACTCCGCAGCGTACATGGATCCAATAACAGATTTACCTTTCCAATCAGACCCAACAACCATTATATCTGGTTGTACAAAATTAATCAATACTTCCAATTCTAAATCAGAATCAAATAGATTTACCTTGTCTACCGCTTTTAAATTTTCTAGAAAAAACTTTCGTTCTTCTTGATTATATATCGGCCTAGAAGGACCCTTTTTTTCTATCACTCTTCTATCGGTATCAATACCAACATAGAGTTTATCTCCCAAAGATTTAGCATAATTTAAAAGTTCTAAATGACCTCGATGAAGTAGGTCAAATGTACCATTAACAAAAACTTTAGTCACGGTCTGTAGTCCAAATAAACATTTCCAGATATTGTCGATCCCTCACCACCATGAGCAACCATATGCATGAGGAATGATGGGAATATTATAATAGATCCTGTATCTAAATTTGGTTTGTAGTCCAAAGCAAAATCAAGTATTCCACCACCACTAATTTGATTCTGAATATCTTTCATAGAAGGGTTAAAGAACAGAGTCTTAGACTTCGGCACAGTCTCATAGATAATAAAACTCCACTGAGAGTGTGGATGTATATGGGGATCTTGATAATCAGTTTTCGTATAAAGATTCCTCCATATACCATCAATCCGAGCATTCTCATACGAACAGCTTATCTGATTGATGTTCCTTGAGATCACTTCATTTAAGTGCTCCCAAGTTTCAGGTTCAATTTTATGCTCAGTACCAAAACTTGTTTGAACTTCACTATCCCAAGTAGAATCATATTCACTAGATTCAATATTAATTTTACTAAGATCTACAGTATCTTCAAAAATAGGAATTGCAAATAAATCTTTTCTCATGCTTTAGCAGGCAAAGGAATCTTCCTCATTGTCTTGTAAACTAATGTGGCTCTAAGTCCACGATACTTATCACCATCTGGTGGTGATCCTCTGTGAGGAATGTTACCTTTGAAAAGGCAAACTCTTCCTGGTTTTGGTAGAACTTCTACAGGGTCTCCGTTTAACTCAATGATGGTTGGTCCACCCCATTCATCATCCCACTGTCGATTAACATAATAGATCCAACTAAGACCATTATCACAAGTACAATCTTGATGAATAACAGTATCGTGAATCCACTGCTGACCATTTACGAGGACTTCACCCAACTCCAACTCAAATGGAATTGTTCCAGTGACAGCATTATAAACCATACCAAAAGAAGGATCTTCTGAATTAGGAGACTTTGGTGGATAGATTGATTGTTTAAATGCTGGTGCTTCTGACCAATCAAGATCTGCACCAACATCTCTACCATCAGTTGCATAGTTACTAGTGTGCCCATACACCCATGCATATGCATTGTTACCCAAAATGAGTTCATGCATATGATGAGTGAACCACCAAGGGAATAGATTGTCAATTACAAATATCTCATCCTCAGCAAGGTCATATTGAGAAAGGTTTAATTCTTCTTTTGAACAATCTATATTAATCATTAATTAGCAACCTCAATCAGTACTGAATATTCTGGTAAGTACAAGTATTCAATCGAAGAATTGGCAAGGGTGCGAAGAGCATCATCAAGAGTCTCTACAAGAGGTTCTCCTCCAAGATTAAATGAAGTGTTAAAGATGATAGGACAACCAGTCTGCTTGTAAAACTCCTGAATTAGACCATAATAATGTCTATTGACATCTTCAGTGACTGTTTGAATTCTACATGTTCCGTCAACATGAATAATAGCAGGAATCTTTTCTTCAATACCCTCTTGACACTTCACCGCATACATCATGAATGGAGTATCATCCATACCACGAAGATCAAACCACTCATGAACATGTTCTTTGAGGATTGATCCTGCAAAAGGTCGGAAGTATTCACGACGCTTCACAGCATTAACATGATCTTTACCCCCAGGATCACGGGGATCATACATTATAGATCTATTGCCCAATGCACGAGGTCCAGCTTCAGACCTACCTTGATACATAGCGACAATATTTTTATCTTGAATAAGATTTATAACGTCTTCATAATCAGCACCCGTCTTAATATCAGTCGCGCCCCAACGAGTAGCGACTTCTTCAATCTGATCTAAAGAAAAATCATATTCAGGACCATAATATAGATCTTGAATTCTATCTCTAATTTTCATGTCACCATTTACAGAATGATAAATTAAAAGTGCAGCACCAATAGCAGTTCCAGCATCATTACTAACTGGTTCTACAAAAATATTAATGCCGTCTTCCTTGAGTTGATCTAGATACCAATAATTTGCAACGCAGTTTAGACCATAACCACCAGAGATAACAACATTTTTATTGCCACTCTTTTCAACTGCTTTACGAATCAAATCCAAAACCATCTGCTGGGATTCCACTTGAATGGCATATGCCATGTCCCTACGATTCTCAAGTAAAGTAAGATCACCAGGATCTTTATCTGTTTTGAGGAAAGTATATCTACCCTCATTGACAACAGCACCATTAGGATAAGTGGGAACAATTACATCCCTATTGGAGGTTTTCCACTCAGCAGTACCTCCATAATCAGAGTAAATTTCTGGGATCTTATCATTTGGTTTTCCATATGGAAACAATCCCATGGTTTTACCAGCTTCAATTGGTGACCATCCACAATATGAAGTAACTGCTTCATATGCTTTTACGATACCAGCACTCTCATCAAGGATAAACTCATGAGTTCCTTCCTCATTCTCACCCTCACTGGGAAACTCATCAACCTTTGCTGATCCCCAAGGACCTCTACCTGCTTGATGTTTATAAATGGTTTTAAATTCTGCAGGATACTCACAAGTAAAAATAGATTCAAGTTCCCAAGTCATCTCAGTTTCTTTACCAAGATTCATTGGAATAAAAGTACCAGCACCGTCAACAACTAAAGATACTGCAGACTTAAACCCTGAACGATAAAATGCACATGCAGCATGAAGTTTATGGTGAGTCCTACTCAAGTCAATGACCTGAGGGTGATTATAAAGATCTGCTTTTCTATCAATCAAACCCAACTTCCTGGCAAGACCTGTATAAAGATCGTCACCAGTAAAATCAATCCGACCACTATCACCGATTGGTTGAGTATGAGCAACAACAAGATAGTCAAGTTTATCAGTATACTCTAAAATCTTAACCATGGAGGCAAGAGGACCTCCATCATACTTGTGCCTAGTCAATCTCTCTTCTTCAATAGAGAGAATCATCTCACCATCTTTTAATAAACAAAGACCAGAGTTATGTCCTCTAGCGATTGCTGCTATCCATTGTGCCATTCTTTCCTCACTTCAGATTGTCAAGGATTCCCTTAACTTGATTATCTACATTAGTTTGTTGAGATGATGCGGTCTTCACTTCACTCAAAAATCCTTTGGTTGGTTTTTTAATTTGTGGTGATGCAGATAATACTGGATTTGCATAATTGGAAGAGGTTAAAGCAGGTGCAGTATTTTTAGTTGGGGCAACGTAATTGGTATACGCAGTTCCCTTACCCATCCTCTTACGAACAGAAGCGGTAACTTGCTTCTCTTGATCCTTACTAAGTTCCATTGCTTGATCATTGTAACGATCAACATCTTCCGACATGGTAAGTCGGATAGGGGAATACTTTCTCCGATCCAATCCAGCATCAATAATATCAAAATCTTTATCCTCAGGATAAGATATGTTGATTGGGTAAGTAGACCCTGTAACTACAGTTGCGGTCTTGCCAAACGCTTTAGCAAGATGCTGTCCCATACTATCACATCCAAGGAAGTGATCTGCAGAATTAATGATTGATGCCCACATTCTTTGTTCTTGAATCTGGGGTCTTGCAACTTTATACTTTGCTTTCTCTTCATTCTCTTCAAGAGGAAATTGAAGTTCACTCATTATAATGACAGAGTAATCCTTCTTCAAATCGTTAATAATATTTACAATATTATTCAAGGAAAAACTACGAGAAGTTGCGTCTGCAATAAAGTCATTACCAACAGTCTCTACAGAACGACCAAATGGTTGAACAACAAGAACTTTATCTTTACCTGTTCCTTGCTTAACTTCTTCTATAGCGTTAAATCCATTAACAACTTCCATTTTACTGAGAACAACTGTCGGAGCAGGAAGTTCTCTTGGTCCATCCAATTCGTTAATCTGAATATCATATGCTTGAGCAAGACTACATTCTTGATTATAATATTCCCAGACACGATATGGTTCAGTCGTTATAACATCTCTATGCTTCAACTCTTGTTCAAACAATCCTTTGTGCCAATGGTCAAAGACTCTACCATCCAATGTTGGATGACCTTTAAAGAAATCAGTACCCCCTTCACAAACAATTACAAAATCGTCATGAGTCTCTGCATACTTTTCAAATGCAGGGATGGAGCAAATAACTCTGCCAGCTCCACCATTGACAAAAAATGCTTTCGATCTCATCAAATCCAAACTCCAAATAGTTAATCAATTATAATCTTGGGTTATTTATCACATGAACATAACCTGTACTAATCGATCACAGGTTTTAAACATGGTCTTCTCCATGATAGCACCGTGAGGCATACTTGCAGGATATAACACTGCTTTATTATACTCCATCTTTGAATTATATTCAAGGACTATTTTATCGTCATCAGAATCATATCGATAAAATCCAGTTCCACCCTCACACTCATTAGGGGTATTTAAAAATACAACAATTGCCCACTTTAAATAATCAGAATCAATATGAACAATCGAGTCTCTACCATCTTCAATAATCTCTTGATTATTAGTTACATTGACCATGAATCTCATACCAGACCAATAGTAATCATGATGAGATTGATCAAATTTAATATCCCAACCTGGATGCTGACATAGATCTTGAGCAGCACGTTGAAGTTGATACCCAAGTTCAAGAGTATCTTCACACACTCTACGCCCTATTGCCGCAGCAAGAAGGTCTTCATTATCATCCTTATTATATTTTCTTGATGAAATAGCATACTCTCGTACCTCATCAGGATTCTCATACAAATTTTGAATCTCAATTACTTGACTGCTATTGATCTTAGTTATCTTTGCACTCAATTCTGAATTTAATTTGAACATCACAATAGTGGCATTGCTCCATACTGTTTGGTCGGGCGACCATGTTGAAATGCACTAGCAGGTATTACATCAAAACCTATAGTTATTCTCTTACCAGAATAGTGAGAATTGTTAACTACTCTATGCCGTATATTACCACGACCAAAATAAATGTTACCACATTCATTCTCCAACTCCCAGTTCTCAAACTGAGTAGTAGTATCTTGTGGTTCTAATGCAATGTATCCATGATATGGTGAAGTATGATTGTGCCAGTCTAGAACCGTATCATAAGTGTGCATGTTTAACCATGCTTGAAACCAAATATCATCCTCTTTTACATTCTCTTTAATTATTTCTCTAAGTTTCCTAAGGATATTCAGATAATGTAAAGAGGGAGAGGAGACACTAAAGATATTATACAGATAATAACTCCATGTAGTGTCTCCAAACCCATCTTGGGTGAGACCCTCGTGACAAAGAATTGCTGTCTCGATGATCTCGGATTGGTTTTCTTTAATATAATCAAATTTGTAAATTTTATAATCTTCAATCATAGTATTAATGTGAATTACTCACCACCAACTGGAGTTGAATATCCTGGTTCCTGTGGGAACATATAGTATGCAATACCAGGTGGTACATTAGCTGCTTCCATTGCAGAAGGGAAATCTCTCAATAGTTGACGATACTCCTTCCACTTTTTCAAAAGATCATCAGGCATATCATCCGCAGTTCTAGAGTCACAAGCCTCTAAATGCTCATTCCTCTTTGTACGAATTTCTTCCCAAGTATAGTCAGTATCTCGGTCTAAAAGTTTCTGAGAAACTGTCCATCTATCAATAGATATTTTACCATCAACAACTTTTAGGGATTCTTTATCATAAAGATCCTGAGGCATAATAGGTGTGCCATAAGAGAACTGAGGATATCCAGCAAGTACTGGAGATTCTGGATGAACAGTTTCTCCAGTATACTCTTCTTCCAGTTCATCGACAACTGGACCCCTCAGTTGACAAACCAGAGGGTCTGTAGCACAGTCAACTTCAAACCAGTCAACACAGTCTGCTGGCATTGGACGACCATCAAGAATGTCATCCTCGGTTAAAGGACCAGCAATTTCTATGCCATCTTTATTAATTTGAAGATAAATTTTATCTGGACCATCATACACTGACGAACGTGTTTTGCCATCAGTTGTAGCGTGATCCACTAGAAATGAATTTGGGAGAGTGAGATCATACTCAACTCTAATTTGTTGTGAAGCCATAATTGTTTAGGATTTGTTCGGGTTTACTCCTTCGGTTCTATTTATACCAGAAAATAAAAAAGAGGGTGCGGTTAGCACCCTCTCACTTCCTTCACACGGAGTTTTTATTATATCAGACGTAAGTAATTTTAACAAGACCAGGACCACCCATACCACTCTGTCCACAGCAACGACCACATTGGTCAGTAAAAGCACCTTGTCCGCCATGTCCATATGGGACAGTCCAACAACCACAACGAACCCAACAGAAGTTAAGACCCTGCATAACATTTGTTCCAATGAATGGAGCAGCAGTTGGCATTGAATATCTACCATGACAATGGCAGAACACGTTTTTAGGATTCCAAAATCCACCCCAGTGGTTACCCATTCCAAAGTCACCATTATTATCAGTTGGTCCTAAGCAACACTGTGGTTCTGAGTGGCAGTTGACACCACTATT
>Ga0098051_1000967_pt1 | contig 10694 bp, 13 predicted proteins | sample 14BtaG_FD_77069 | JGI IMG/M metagenome (GOLD analysis project Ga0098051, IMG submission 77069) | Marine viral communities from the Subarctic Pacific Ocean - 14B_ETSP_OMZ_AT15311_CsCl metaG | ecosystem: Environmental > Aquatic > Marine > Oceanic | place: Pacific Ocean | collected 2015-01-18 | reverse complement strand
TATCAAGTAGCTACAGGAACAATGGATGGTAGTACAAGAGCTATTACACCAGCCTCTGTATCTATGGGACTTGGGGTATCTAAGGGTCTAAAGGATTTATTTGCGTCAATTGGCCCTGATACAGAATTATCTGAGGGTCAACTTAGAAGTATGTTAAGGGTACTCCCCTTCTCATCCCTCTATGGGGCTAGGCAAATTTTAAATTCTTTAGCATCACTAAAAGAAACTTAATAAGGAAAACAAATGCCTTTATCATATGAAAATTATACAGGGGATAACGCGACTACGCAGTTCTCCATCCCCTTCACATATCAAGACACTAACGAAATTAGTGTAACCGTTGACGGTGTGGCTGAGACAGGTCTTACTTTTCCTTCTAGCTCTACTGTACAACTAACCTCTGCCCCTGCTACTGGTACAGTCGTACAAGTTCGCCGTACCACAGACCTTTCAGCACGTGCGGTTGACTTTGCGTCAGGCTCAGTGTTGACTGAAGAAGACTTGGATGACTCAGCTATTCAGGTCTTTCACGCAGCACAAGAAACTAGAGAGTTAACTGATATCTCTCCATCACTGCCTTTAAGTGGTGGTACGATGACAGGAGACATTGTTTTTTCTGGAACTCAGGTCTTACAGACTGCTAATGAAATCCTTACAGAAATTAAGACAGTTGATGGTACTGGCTCTGGCTTAGATGCTGACACCGTTGATGGCGTTGAAGCATCTAGCTTTATGCTCAAGTCTGCAGATAGCAGTCTTGACATGAATGGTAACAACATTACTGATGCTTACAATGTCTCTATTCAAAACAATTTAGTACACGAGGGTGACACTAACACTTACTTAGGGTTTGGTACTAACACTCTTAACTTTTATGCCAATGGCATACGAAAGATGGTGATAGACCCCACAAGCGTTGATGTCACTGGTACTTTATCGGCAACAGCCTTGACAGGTGATGGTAGTGGACTAACTAATCTACCAGCCTCTTACAGTGATAGTGACGTTGACACCCACCTAAACACATCAACAGCATCAGCAAGTGAAGTTCTTAGTTGGAATGGGTCTGACTATGATTGGGTGGTTCAATCTGCTGGTGGTAGCGGTGACTTGCTAGCAGCCAACAATCTCAGTGACCTTGATAATGCTGGTACTGCAAGAACTAACCTTGGCGTTGCTATTGGCTCTGATGTTCAAGCACATTCTTCTGTTTTAGATGGTACTACAGCGTCATTTACTACAGTTAAAGACAACAAGCTAACTAATATCGAAGATAATGCTACAGCAGACCAAACTGGAGCAGAGATTAAGACCGCTTATGAGGCTGAACTTAATACTAACGCCTTTACAGATACTGAAAAGACTAAGCTCACTAACATCGAAGATAATGCTACTGCTGACCAAACTGGCGCAGAAATTAAGACCGCTTATGAGGCTGAACTTAATACTAACGCCTTTACAGATGCTGAAAAGACTAAGCTCACTAACATTGAAGAGTTAGCAGACGTTACAGATGCAGCTAACGTAGAGCCTTTGGTAGACGCTCACCTCAACACATCAACTGCATCAACGAATGAGGTTCTTAGTTGGACAGGTACTGACTATGATTGGGTTGCTCAATCCGGCGGCGCTGGTGGCGGTATATCAAACGTAGTAGAAGACACGACTCCGCAACTTGGCGGTAATTTGGATGTTAATAATCAGGATATTGTTAGCACATCAAACGGTGACATTGACCTTGATCCTAATGGCAGCGGCAAGGTTGTATTTAAAGGTAACGCCACAAAAGGCGCTGGTCAGTTTGTTCTTAACTGTGAGCAGAACAGCCACGGCATCACCATTAAAGGGCCACCACATTCGGCTGCTGCAAGCTACACGCTGACACTTCCAGACACTGACGGTTCTGCAAATGAATTTTTGCAAACAGATGGGTCAGGTAATTTAAGTTGGGGTGCTAGTGCAACTTCTTACAGTGACAGTAATGTTGACGCCCATTTAAACAAATCAACCGCAGCAACAAATGAGGTTTTAAGCTGGAACGGCACAGACTATGATTGGGTTGCTCAATCCGGTGGCTCTGGCGGCGGTGCTATTACATTAGACAACTTCACTGGAGATAATACTACAACAGCGTTTACAATAACTACTGATCCAAATAGCGCTGATAATCTTTTGGTAACGATCAACGGCTTGATGCAAAGGCCAACGACTGACTACACAGTCTCTGGTACAACCTTGACATTTACGACTGCACCTTTTACTGGAGCAAACATATCTTCACGGCTGGTAGGTGATGGCACATCAAGCTCTGGCGGTGGCTCTTCGGCTACGGTAGCTGCTACTGGTGGTAATACTGTTGTAGAAAGTGGTGGATATAAAATCCATACATTTACAACCAGTGGTACATTTACAGTCACTGCAGGTGGAACAGTTGAATATCTTGTAGTCGCTGGAGGCGGCGGAGGCGGCGCTCAACATGGTGCTGGTGGAGGTGCTGGTGGATATAGAAGTAATGTCTCTGGCGAAAACTCTGGCGGTGGTTTAACCGCAGAAGCATCTATGACCGTAGCGGCTGGTAGTTTCACTGTCACAGTAGGTGCTGGTGGTGCTGGTGCGACTGGTGGCAATAGTGCAAATAATCCACGAGGAACTGCCGGTAGTAACTCAGTATTCAATGGTATAACCTCGCTTGGCGGCGGTGGCGGCGGTAGCTGGGGTACAAATAGAATTGGTGGATCAGGTGGGTCAGGTGGCGGCGGCAGTTCAAGTGGCAGTGCTACAGGCGCAGGCGGCTCTGGAACATCTGGTCAAGGTTTTGATGGAGGTAGCACTCCAGCTAATTTGACACATGGCGGCGGTGGCGGCGGTGGTGCTGGCCAACAAGGTGCAGATTCCACTGGTACTGGTTCTACTAACTCACAAGGCGGTGTTGGTGGAGATGGAGTTGCTTCAGCTATTTCTGGAACTACTGTGTACCGTGGCGGTGGCGGCGGTGGCGGCACCTATTCAGGAACAGCTAATTCGTCAGGTGGCTCTGGCGGCGGCGGTACTGGAGGCGGCAGCGGAAATAATAACGCAGGTATCTCAGCCGGAACAGTAAACACTGGTGGCGGTGGTGGAGGCTCATCCACTAACGTGTCAGGTGCTGCTGCAGGTGGTTCTGGCGTAGTTATAATTAGATATGCAGTATAGGAGTAGGTAATGGGACATTTTGCTAAAGTATTAAACGGCAAAGTCATAAACGTAATAGTCGCTGAACCTGATTTCTTTGACACGTTTGTTGATGATACTGCTGGAAGTTGGATTCAAACCTCTTACAACACACGTAACGGTGTTCATGTTTTAGGCGGTACTCCTTTGAGACAAAACTATGCTGGCATTGGTTATAATTATGACGCAAGAGCAGACGTTTTTTATCCACCACAACCCTACAATTCTTGGACACTAAATAGTACAGACTGGATATGGGAACCGCCAGTAGCACATCCCAACGATGGTGAACTTTATGTGTGGAACGAAGATAGTTTGAGGTGGGATGCAATAGTGGATAGCGAGGAATAGATATGTCGCAAAAAATTAAGGTAGAACAAATAGCGGATTTAACCGCTATAGATAACGTAGTGGAAGACACTACTCCGGAATTGGGTGGCGACTTGCAGTCCAATGGCAACGATATTGTCTTTGCTGATAATGACAAAGCAACATTTGGCAGTGCAACAGGTGGCGATTTACAGATATACCACAATGGTTCAAACAGTTACATAGACGATGCTGGTACAGGTATTCTGTATATAAGGAGTAGTGATGTACGTCTAGGCAAGTACACTGGCGAAAATATGCTCAGAGGATTAGCCGATGGTGCTGTGACATTGTACCATAATAACAACGATAAACTTGCTACAACATCCACTGGCGTAACAGTAACTGGAACACTAGCAGCAACGGCAGTCACAGGAGATGGAAGTGGACTAACTAATTTACCATCAGGTGGAAACGCCGATACCTTAGACGGGCTGGACAGTTCGCAGTTTCTTCGCTCCGACACAGCAGATACCAAAACATCTGGCAACTTGTCTTTTAGTGATAACATAAAAGCAAGATTTGGCAATGGCGCAGACTTGCAAATTTACCATGATGGGTCGGACAGTTTTATCAAAGACGGTGGCACTGGTAATCTTCACATTGACGCTACACAGCTAAATTTCCGTAACGGTACACAAAACGCAACATATGCAGACTTTACTGACGGCGGTGCAGCGCAACTTTATCATAATAATGCAGTTAAATTCGCCACCACCGCTACAGGCGTAACAGTTACAGGCACTATTGCTGCAACAGCGGTGACTGGTGATGGAAGTGGATTAACAAACCTTCCGGCGGCTGGGATTAGTAATGTAGTCGAAGACACCACTCCACAATTGGGTGGCGATTTGCAGTCAAATGGAAACGACATTGATTTTGCCGATAATGACAAGGCTATCTTTGGTGCTGGCAACGACTTACAAATTTATCACGACGGCAGCAACAGCTACATTAGCGACACAGGCACAGGTCATCTGAAAGTGACCGCTGCAAGTCTTCTTGTACAAAACACTTCAGGTGATAACAGGATATTTGCAGACCAAGCAGGTCCAGTTAATCTGTATCACGGCACAAGCGGTTCACCAAAGCTGGCAACTTCGGCAACAGGCGTAACGGTTACAGGAACTCTTGCTGCAACAGCCTTTACTGGCGATGGCTCTGGATTGACTGGGATAACGGCCTCTGGTTCTGGGTCGGCAAAGGCTTGGTGTCAGTTCGATGGAACAGCAGCCACAATATCTTATGGCGAAAGTTTTAACGGAAGTGGGCTCACAGATTTGGGTGAGGGTCGGTATCAAAACAACATTACAAACTCCATGAATACAACAACATATCCGGTCATTGCAGAGGCGGGTAATGAATTAAGTGACTACCCTACTCAGTCCAATGACAGAGACCATAACTCGTTGATTGGCTCTAGAACATCATCTGCACAACGCCTTTATAGCGTTGACCATAACACCGGCGTTCAAGATGACTGTCAAAGTATGAACGCTGTGATTTTTGGTGACTTAGCATAATGCAGACACCTGAGTTTCAAGGCACTAAGCTAATCGACAGACTATGCTGGGCTAAAGAAAACCTTGACGGTGTGCAAACAGACTACCGTGTAGTCTACGAAGACAGCGTTGATGAGTGCGCCAAGATTCTCATTGCAGACCCAAACTGGATGGCGTGTGCCTTGCAGGGCGGTATCCTACCACCTGTGTGGGTGTATCACGAGTTAGCAAAAGATGAAGCGCAGCCTGACTTTAAGAAGCACACTAGAGGTTACTTGCTGCACAACACTGAACCTGTCGAGGCTATGACAGAAGAAGAAGCAATTGAGTACCTGATTATGAAAGATGTTCCGCAGTCTGTATGGCAGACTTGGAACGAAGGCAACAAACCCAAGATGGTCATCTGCACTAAACAACAACTGCCGGAAACGAGAGAATGGCGCAACGCTTGGAAAATTAAGGAAAGCCCTAATGACAGTAACAACATACATCGTAGATAAGGACGGTAATCAGATTGATGTTTCTACAGCAACCGTACCTTCTGACCGTCACTTTCGTGGTGCGTGGTCATTGTCAGGCTCTGTTATTTCAGAGGACGTGACAGCAGCCAAAGCAATCTTCAAGGATAAAATTCGTGAGGTTCGTAAACCTTTGCTTGAAGAAAAAGACATTGAATTGATGAGAGCATTAGAAACAGGCGCAGACACAACAGCTATCGCTGCTGCTAAGGACGCTCTTCGTGATGCACCAGCAGCCGCTGCAATTGAAAATGCCTCTGACATAGCTGCCCTAAAAGCAAGTTGGGACACAAGCGTACTTGGCGAAAGCCCATACGCACCATGAAACTAGAGCAGTCAGTCACACCAGAACTACGTGTTGCTATAGAACTAGAAGCACACGAAAAGGAATGTGCAGTACGCTATGCGTCTGTAGAAGATAAACTTTCAAATCTCGACAAACGATTGTGGAGACTTGAAGCAATGATAATGGGGTCAACGGTTATTGTAGTTGGTCTTGCAGCCTCTCTATTAATGAAACTGTAAGGAATACTAATATGGAACCAATCAGTACTGCCCTCGCTGGGATTGCACTTGTTAAACAGAGTGTAGATTTTATCAAGACACACATTAACACTGTTCAAGATATAGGACAGATAGCAAGCCAGATTGATGACCTGTTTACAGGCGAAAAGCAAATACAACAAGCCAGAAGCAAAAAGTCTGGCGGTGGACTTGGGGATCAATTTGGGGTAGATACTGTAGCTAAGGAAGTTATAGATGCTAAACTTGCAGCAGAAAAGTTGCAGGAAGTAGCTAATATGATTGACCTACGGTTTGGTCATGGTACTTGGAAAGGTATTATAGCAGAACGTGCTAAAAGATTACAGGAACAACGTGAAGCTCAAGCTAAAGCTAGACGTGAGGCTATACAAAAAGCTCAGGAGTTTGAGGAAACAATGAAGACTATTGGTATTACTGTTGCTATACTAGCAGTAGCTATAGGTCTTTTTATAACAGCTATGGTTTCTATAGCAAAGGCGGCTAATTATGTTTAAAACATTTGTACTAGCTTGCAGCTTGTCTGTTCCAGTAGATTGCTGGGAATTTAGGGACGCACGTGGTCCTTATGAAACATACGAGCAATGTAAGTCAAGAGCTTATGAGATGGGTAACGACATTATGTTAATGCCTAATAATGATTTACAACCTAAACAGTTTAAGTGTGTCCCATTAAAGGGACAAAAATTATGAAACCTTGGAGTAAACTAAAATGCACTTTCATATTCTTATTTACACTTGGCTTATCTGGTTGCGAAAACATAAGTATGTCAGATATGTTTACGGCAAGTGGAGCCTCTGGTGGAGCGGCTGTTGCAAGTGTTGTAACTGCGAATCCTGCGATCATTGCTGGAGCAACAGGAGCAGGTGCGCTTGTGGGAGCAAGTCTGATTGAGGAAGATAAAAGTCTTAGCGTAGAACAGATAGCCGAAGTGCAAAATCCTTGGCAAGCCTTATTGTTAGCTTTGGATCAAATACTAGCTAATGCTTTTGAGTTAGTTATTGCTATTAGCATAGCTGTATTTGGTATCCCTATGCTTATTACTTACCTTGTAGGTAGAATGAAACAGCGTCCTGAGGATGCTAAAGCTATTAATGAACTTGTACATAAAGTAGCAAAGATGAAGGAAGAGTAAAACATGAGTTTATATGAAAACATAAACAAACGTAAAAAAGCTGGTACTAGCAGACCTAAGAGTAAATCTACTATTAGTGCTAAGTCTTACGCTAATATGAAGGCTGGCTTTCCTAAGAAAACAGACAAGTATAAGAAGAAAAAGTAATGACAGAAAAACAACTGATAGACAGCTTGCATGAGGCTGTCACCCAAGAGCTACTACTTAGAGTACGTAGTGGGGAAGCTACAGCTAGTGAACTATCAGTCGCTGTTAAGTTTCTGAAAGACAACGGAGCGTCTTTAGATGTCATCATGGCAGACAGTCCTATGGCTAACTTGCTGCAGGACTTGCCTTTTGATGTGGGGGAGAAGATGCAATGAGGGAAGGCCCAAATGCAACATTACTTACTACAGAAGCAACATTAAACAATAGTACATGGACTAAATTAGTTAGCACTAATGTTGATCGTACTTACATGTCTATACTTAACAATGCCTCAACTTATCCTATACGTATAGGTTTTGGGCAAGATACCGTAGAACCTACATCAAGTTATCAAATCTTAGGTGGACTGACTACTACTAGCAGTTCTTCTTTATCTAATATTGGTGTTTTTAAATTTGGTGTACATGACTCAGTACAGAATGTTGAACAAACAGTATGGGAATATGGTGGTATTTATACTTATCCTACAACTGCTGTAGTTATGACAGCTACAAGTTCTGTAGGAGCTACTGATAATGGATGTGAAATAGCTGTTAACGGTTTAGATGAAAACTATAATGAAGTTACAGAAGTTCTTACACTAGCTGGTGCAGGAACTGCAACAACTACGACAACCTTTATTAGAGTTTTTCGTGGTTATGTAGCAGGTAGTCAAGATACTACAGGCAATGTAATTATTGGTAATGGTGCTAACGTATATAGTTACGTTAATGCTAATAATCAAACACTACAAGCTTTTTACACAATACCTGCTGGTTATACAGCACGATTGTTACAAACAGACCACACAATTAGTACAGAGCAAAACAATAAGTTTGGACAGATACGTATTATAGTACGTAGACCAAATGGTGTGTTTAGAACTCAAGAAAGTTTTACTATAGATAATGGTTCTATCAGTCGTGTTTACAGTACACCTATTTATATTCCAGAAAAATCTGATATTGAAGTTAGGGCTATAGCTTCAGGAGCTAATGCTTTTTTACACATTTCTTCTACACTAGAACTAGGTCTTACTAGTACTGCAGTAGATTTTTCTAATAGTTCAAACCAGTATGAATTTAGGGTAGCTCCTATTAATACTGTGTGGGCTAAGACTACATCACCTGATCCACATACTATCAAAGTAGTACATGATGACTGATGTTCCAGAACAACTTAAAGACTTTAGAAACTTTACATACCTAGTATGGCAACATCTAGGACTACCTGAGCCTACACCTATCCAGTATGACATAGCACAATACCTGCAGAACAGCCCTAAGCGTTGTATCATTGAGGCTTTCCGTGGTGTAGGTAAATCCTACATTACTGCTGCTTACGTGGTACATCAGCTACTGTTAGACCCTCAGCTAAAGTTTATGGTTGTCTCTGCATCTAAGGCACGTGCTGATGACTTCTCTACGTTTACTCAGCGTATTATTATGGAACTACCTATATGTCAGCACCTAGTAGCTAAAGAAGGCCAGAGGTGGTCTAAGATAGCCTTTGATGTAGCCCCTGCTAAAGCCTCAGGTTCACCCTCAGTCAAGTCTGTAGGTGTTACAGGACAGCTTACAGGTAGCCGTGCAGACATTATTATTGCTGACGATGTGGAAGTACCTAACAACTCCATGACCCATATGATGAGAGAGAAGCTAGGAGAAACAGTAAAAGAATTTGATGCTGTTCTCAAGCCCTCAGGTAAGATTATATACCTTGGTACACCACAGAACGAAATGTCTCTCTACAATACACTACTAGCACGTGGATACGAGATGCGTGTCTGGCCTGCTAGATACCCTAGCCTAGAACGCGCAGAGAAGGCTTATGGAGGCAGGTTAGCTCCTCTGCTGTATGATTCTCTACAAACTAACCTAGAGGCCGTGTATGGGCTTCCTACAGACCCTAAACGATTTGATGATACTGACTTACTGGAGAGAGAACTAAGTTATGGTAGAAGTGGCTTTGCTTTGCAATTTATGTTGGATACTTCACTATCTGATGCAAACAAATACCCCCTTAAATTAAGCGATCTACTTATCTATAGTTGTGACAAAGATACTGCACCTGAGAAGCTAGTCTACGGTATCTTCAAGCCACTACCTGAGCTACCTAATGTAGGACTATCAGGAGACAAGTTCTACGCCCCTGAGGACACTATAGGACGCTCTGAGTACACAGGTAGCATACTTGCAGTTGACCCCTCTGGTAGAGGCTCTGACGAGACTGCATACGCTATTGTAAAGATGCTTAACGGTTTCCTACACGTAGTTGACTGTGGTGGTATTGAGGGTGGCTACTCCTCTGAAACACTACAGCACCTCACTGACCTCGCTAAGATACACAAGGTCAATATGGTGTTGGTTGAGAGTAACTTTGGTGACGGAATGTTTACTGAGTTACTTAAGCCTTACTTAGTTAAGACATATCCAATAACAATAGAAGAAGTAAGACATAGTAAGCAGAAAGAACAAAGGATCATTGATACCCTAGAACCAGTGATGAACCAGCATAGACTTGTAGTAGACCCTAAGGTAATACAAAAAGACTACGATAGTGTACAGCATATGCCACCAGACAAGGCTGCTAAGTACATGCTGACCTACCAGATGACTAGGATTACTAAACAAAGAGGGGCATTGGCCCATGACGATAGACTTGACGTTCTTGCTATGGCAGTGCAGTACTGGACAGACCAAATGGCTGCTGACGCAGATACACAAATACAATCAAAGAAAGAAGAACTACTAGATAATGAGCTAGATAAGTTTATGTCTCACCTTAATCTAGGTACTAAAGATACAGGTGAGTCTGGTTGGCTGTCACTATAGGTTTTTCTAAACTGTACCTATAAGGAAGACCCCCTGTTACATATATAGTATATAGTAAGTAGTAAAGTAGGAGTAGACTTAAGGTTACTTATGGTTACTTATAGTGGACTTAGAGTTTATACTCTTACTTGCTTACTTACTAGCTTATAACTAGGTCATTAGAATAAGGCAGTATTGTGTCTTTATTTTAGTAAAAAAATCTGAGAGGGTATATAATAGTTGTAAAGTGCGCGTACCCCCCATGGCGCGTCAAACTATTGACACTTTTAGTCTACCCTAAGTTTCTATGGTCACTCTAAGTCGTCAATAAGTTGACGAAGTTAGGCATCACTAAGACTTTGAGTAGACTAAAAGTAGATTATGAGTGGCTTAAAGTGTTAGGCGTGTCTGTCTTTCTCT
>Ga0098051_1000960_pt1 | contig 10716 bp, 13 predicted proteins | sample 14BtaG_FD_77069 | JGI IMG/M metagenome (GOLD analysis project Ga0098051, IMG submission 77069) | Marine viral communities from the Subarctic Pacific Ocean - 14B_ETSP_OMZ_AT15311_CsCl metaG | ecosystem: Environmental > Aquatic > Marine > Oceanic | place: Pacific Ocean | collected 2015-01-18 | reverse complement strand
TTGATGTTAGCGAATTATCTGACTCAAGAAATCCATATTTAACGCGAATAGTACGTCGATAATAATAAGGGTTTCTTGCTAACCACTTACCCCAATAAGTGCCCTGGTCGGTTGCGATATAAGAGCGAGTTGAAACGTAAGGGTCAGTTTGAACATCTGTATCAATAAAATCTGTTAATTGAACAGAGCAAGAAGCTCTCGCGCCTAAGCCTTTACCTGGCGTGATTTCTGTTGGCGCTGTATTCACTGATTTGACGCAAGGAGTAATGCCCGACCCCACTAACAATACATCACTGTATTTGTAAGTCTTTGTTGTGTTGGTGAAGTTTGGCGTGTCTTGGCATGTTCCGTAAGTGTTGTAACACTCCCCTCCCGCCGAACCGGAAGCAGCACAGGGCGACACGCCGTAATCATTGCCGCAAAAACCAAGATCAAGCTCGACAATAATAAACGGCCTGCGCCCCTGCTTCTTCGCCTCTGCTTCAAATGTCACCGCTTTAACCCTTTAGCTCTGATTTTCCAATCAAACCGCCCATTAAAATCTGTTAGTTTTGGCGGCGCAATTACTCTATCCGTCCAGCAATAAGCTACTTCAGGATAAGAAGAATCATGGCCGTTATTGGTAACGTCCCAAGCAAGGAAAAAAGGCTCTTTTTGGATACTCTCATACATACCCCTATGTAATTGCTGGCGCAAATAGTCAGCATCCAAGTATTTGAAGTTAAGATCAACAGGGAAAGGCTCATCTCTCACGCTGGAAGGAAACGGTTGATTAGCGTTACTTTGATTGATCGTCGGCTTGACGGTTTGATATATTCCAGGCGGCGTGAAAGATGGCCTTAAGGCGAACTTATCATAAGTTGCACCCATATCCATTGAGCTACCAATATAGACGACAGAAAACAACTTCCCAGCACTGGCAGATATTTCAACGTAACGATTAGCGGTAAGAGAATCAAACCTTTTCAGGTAAACATCGTCGCTTTTAATGTCGCTGATTTCTTCAGTTGAGGTATATGTACCCTGTACGCTGCCCGTCCTCACTCTGACATGGTAAGAGTCATCTGAATTAATGCTGTTAAGGTTATGTCCAGCAATACCGATACTGTCAAAGTCGTAGATTATCGTTAGCGTGTAATCGCCTGTCCCTGTGCCACTTAATGCAGTCGCAAGCGTAGCAATGTTGGTTGTGCCGTCATAAGTGTCTATTATTGCTGTATCGCCAGTTTCAGTGCCGCTGGTTATTTCTATTTCGTAACCAACCCAGAAACCATCCTCACGCCTATCAGCATTGCCAAGCGTCACCGTTGAGGCATCTGTTGTATAGCTGGCGCTCTGCGCCGTCACAGACTGATCTGATGATTTTAAATCCCAAACCGCCGTTGTGATGTCTGCGGAAGTGTCTAGCCTTCCGTCTGTGCAATTCGCATGTTCGTAGCCCGTAACTTCAGCAGAACTTTCAGCCGCCACATAAGTAGCGTCATCTAGCAGATTTTCAAAAAGCATTAAACCTGCCACTATGCAGCCTCTACATTCAATTGAGCGCCATCGCCTAACGCTTCGTTCACAGCGTCAAGAATTCGCCGCGTTCCTGTGGGGTCGATAGAGTCATTGATTACTACGTTTATTTCTCTTTGCGGAGCACTGGATGCTTCAGTTACATCAGCGTTAATGCCACCGCTTGGTTGGCTAATCGCGCTGGCGCTCGGTACACTCACGGAGCCGCGGCCAGCACCGCCGCCAGACTTAATCGCTTTAACCTGCTTTAATCCAAAAGCTGTTGCCGCTATAGCCGCCGCTGCACCAAGAGCAGGGCCGATAATAGGAATACCCGCTAAAGCGTTATAACTGTTAATCGCGGCTGAATAAGTTGCCATCACCGCCTCTTTTATCCGCATGGCTTTTTGAAGTTTTTCGCTTTTCTTGCCACTCGTTTGTAATAGAGACAGACCTTTTCCGTAAGTCTGGCTAATCATCCCAACCTGCGCTTTTGATGCTTTACTCTCTATTCCTAACCGATTAACTGTTTGTTGAGCCAGAATATCAGTCAGCGCCGTTTGAGCATTACTAAATTGTGCTATCTGACTTTCAAATCTGAGCGCGTCAGCTTCATCTTGCAAAGCCAGCCTTTCTATTTTTCCTTCTTCTTCAGCTACTCTAAACTCTTCTTTGACTGCTGCTACAGCCTCTAATTTAGCCCGCTCTTTTTCTGCTGCGGCCTCAATTTCCCCATCATTCGCCGCTGGCTCTATGCCGCCTACTGCACCTACCGCGCCAGTAACAGGCTCGCCGGTAGCGCCAACCGCACTCGCATCACCTGCCACCCCCTCTGCCGCTGGTGTCGCCAAACCTGAAATCATTTCATCTCGAATAGCTCTCAATGATTCCATTCTGGCGCGGAATCTGTCTCTAGCCTCGCCAAATCCAATGCCATCACCTAATGTAACCGCCTCTTTTATCGCTTGTGCTGCCGCTACCGCTGACTGAACAGCAAAACCTAACTCTATCCCTATGGTTTTCAACCAATTAACCACCCTTGGCACATAAGAAATTACACCCGCAAAAGCCGAAATTATCCCGCTCGCAATATCATTAAATGCAGATGAAAACTCCGGACTACTAACAACCTTCCTTAGCTCGATGATATTGCTTGTTGCTTCAGGAAGCCCGCCTTTGGCCTCCAGCAAGTCACCCATATCATTACTAAGACCTTTTAAAGCGCCGCCAAACGTATCACCGGCAGCTTTGGCGGAGCCGCCAAACTGCACCTCAAGCTCTTTAAGAATGACACGCTGAGCTTCTGCCTGGTTGCCCGATTCAATAAGTGACTTAATCACCTCTTTTTGCTCAGCGCTAAACTGAATACCAGCACGACTTAAAGCAGAAAGATTGGCAACGGGATCATTTAACGCTTTACCTAACTGCAAGACAGAGGATTTAACATCTGTGCCAAAGCGCTCAGACATATCCAAAGCAATAGCGGTTGTTCGCTTAAATTCGTCACCCGTTATCTTGGTAAAAGTAACAAGCTGGCTTTGTGCGCGAATAATATCTTCATCGCCAAAAGTCGTTGCGCGCTGTAACTCTGCCGCATGGCCTGTAAGCTGCTGAAGGCTTAACCCTACAACCTGACCAGTTGAGGCCAAACCCTGCTCTAGCTGCTTAACAGCGGCCTCTTGTTTGGCGGTTGCTGCTATTATTTTTGACGTAAAAGCACCAATAGCAACAGCAGAAAATACACCACTTAGCCCGCCAATACTTTTCTTAACTGATTTGCCAAATTTCTTGGTGCGCTTCTCAGCTTTTTCTAGTTTTTTCTGGTATTGCGCCGTTTGCGCTTCGAGTCTAACGACCAGTTTAGCTAAATCTGTCATTTTCCCGCCTTAGATTTCAAAGTTTGTATGAAGCTCTGTGTTCTGGCCTTGCTTTCTCTGTCCATGCGTTCTGATCGTGTTTGATGATCTTCATACATAAAATCTTTTTCGCTATATGGCTTCTGGTCTTTGCCGCGATTAACATTGGCTGTTAATGCAGTGAGAGTGGCAATGTTGAAGTTATCGCGCCAAGAACCAAACGGCTCTATTTGCCAATATACTTTCCATTGATTAAACACCGTTGACGGGATTTCTTTTGCCATTTCATACGGGTTTGGAAAGCCAAGATGTAACGCCAGCAGAAATAAAAATCTTATGTCGGCGCTTTCTCTGACTTTCCCTCATCGACAGAATCTTCCCCCAACCCTGAAAGACTGACTATGATTTTAGAAATTTTTCGCGTTAGTTGGATTGGCCATTGAACAACATCATCAAGATCTGAATCTTCAAGCTCATCACAACCAGCAATTATTAAAAATGCGTCAGATTTAGCTACATCATCCTCTGCTATTTCGCTTGCCTTAATAAAATCGGCTGCCGTTATTTCGTGAAACTCAACAGACTGACCAAAAATATCAACAGTTTCGGTTTTTAATCCGGCACGAACCGCTTCAAAGAGCTTTTTCTTATTCATATCCAACCCTAAGCAATAGTTGAAGTGATAGCGCCAGTTACACGGCCACCAAAAGTGATTTGCTGTGCATCTTCAATAGCAGGTGTCCACGATGTTTTTTTCATAGCAAGGGAAAAAGCCAAAGTCTCTGTGTTGGTTCCGTCATCCATCTCAAGCTCAAAATCTAAAGTTGATTTTGCGGTAACAGCAGCGAGGATATATTCTTGCTGCGTATTACTTGAGAGAATGCGGTTACAGGTAATTTCTACCTCGCCACCTTCGCCCAGTGTTGCAATAAACTCTTTGGCTGTAGATGAAAAATGTGTAACTTCAGCTTCCGAGTTTGTGACTTCAATGCCGGATACTTCCCGTACTTCTTCTACTGTCTGCATTCCTGTGTTATCAACGCTCAGTGTTAAACCTGCGCCAAATGCTAACGTACTCATAATAAAACCTCTTTTTTAGGGCGTAAAAAAACCCGCCGAGGCGGGCTTGGTTGAAAATTTAAAAATCAGATTTCTTTGTGCCGGATCGTGAGATTAATCGACACCCTGAACAACTCTGTATCAGTTTCATAAAGATCAATCATTCGATCTACTGATAACAAGTAACAGCGAGCAGAGCCTATAAGCCCTGAATAACCGTTCAAGTCATCTCTAACGGCTTTGGCAAGCGTTTGAACCTGCTCTGCACCTTTACCCCATACATCAAGCGCAACCGAGGCGGACACAAAGCCTGATGGCCCTTCGTAGGTCTGCGAGCGATCTTCGTTATCTTGCTGGAACGTAATGGCGGGAAAGGACGGATGATCGACAGGCAAAGGCCATAACATAATTTCACTGGTTGAATAGCCTCTTGCGGCCAAAAAACCGTATAACTCACCAGAAATCATCGCGCAGCCTTTACAATATTTTTCTTCAATCTGTCTTTTAGCCGCTCAATAACCTGTGACTTAGACGACTCCATAGCTTTAGTGAGCCAGGGGCGCTTTCTAATACGGCTTGTGCCAAGCTCAAGAAACTGAACGCCGTAAAAAGCCTCTGGCTTAACACCAACAAAGACATAAGCGGTTCTTCTATCTTTTGATAGTCTGGATTTCCTGGCAACATTCCGACTCAAAAACCCCGCGCCTACCAACCTACCTGGGTGCTTTCTCGCTTTTTTGCTGGTGTAAGTTTTATGCGGCTCTAAGCCAATAGGTGCGTTGGCTTTTGCTTTCTTTGCAATAGGTAACGAGGCTTGCATGGTTGCACTTCTTAGCGCCTTACCGCCTACTTGTGAGCCTAATTCTGACAACTGCTTTGATAGCTTATTAAGCCCCTCTAACTCACTAGGCATTAGATTTCTCTATGCAATAAAGCTGTAAAATTCTATTTTCTTCATTGACGTTTACGACTGAATCAATGTCATAAATCGTGCCTTTATTGGCATCGGTTACACGATCACCACTGTTCAATACTGATACTGCCGAGCTGTAACGGATAACAATCAACACGCCAGCAAATTCAACTTCACCAGACGCGCTCTTTTTTTCTGCGCCTTTGCCTGTTTTTATACTGGCTCTCACCGTTGCAAGTGTTGCCCATGAATTAACCCGCTGGCCTGTCGCATCCTTTGTTGCGCTTTGCTGCTCTAGCGTGACTTTATGTTTTAACGTGCCAGCAGGAATCATAAATAGACAACTCTGTACCTGTTCAGGAAGTCTTTAACGCCTAACGGCAACTCACTCATGTTGATAGCTGTGACAGACTCGCGATTTCGATATAAATGACCAACGATTAAATAAATCGCTGTTTTAATCGCATCGGGAACACTATCAGCATCAGCGTAGCCTTGAACTATCTCTACTTTGACAGCATCGTATTTATCAAACGTACTAGGCCAGCTATTCACAGCTTCAATTCTTATTCGATTGCCTAAAATGCTTGTGTAGTAATCCGTTCCTGTAACTGTCTGCTCTACATCTGACGAATCTTGATATTTAACGCTAGTGATTGACTGAATAGGTGTCTCATTGATAACGATTTCTGCATCAAAACAATCAAAGTAATAGCACCAGGTCTGCGTTATTAACTTTCGGCCTGTGTATTTCTCGCAAAAATCAACGGCCTGCTCAATGTATGACGTTATCAGCGTGTCATCATCAGCATGGTCAACAACTAAATGCGCTTTGGCTTCAGTCAAGCTGATAGGCGTTGATGCTGGCGCGGTAACTAATTCTCTATTCACTTTTTGCTTTGGCCTTCGCTTTTGCTTTTGGAGCCGCAACCGATTCAGCCTGACCCGAATCAACCAGTCGTTTTTCAAAGTCTTTATCAAGACTTACCGTTTCACCTGCTCGATAACTAAAATCTGCACCCGCTAAAGCGGTCAATAATTTAATCATTTACTCTCTCCAATAAAAAAGGGGCAGCAATTGCCACCCCTTTCTCTATTGCTACGGTTACGCTTGGATTAAATGCTTAACTGCTGCACTTAAAGTAAGCTCGCCATCCATGCGCTTATAGCCTCGGAAACCAACTTGACCGTTGGCTGCATATAACTCGTTTAGGCGCTGAACTACAGTACCTTGGCGATCTGCAACGGTGTAGTAAGACAGATCACCGAACAGAACCGATTTAAGTCCTGTAGTCGCTGCTTCTGCACCAGCAGAGGTTAAGAATGGTCGGCCAAGAATCATATCCGGCTGGCCAGCTTGTAAGCCTGGCTGCCACATATACTGGCTGTCTCCATCTTTCAGCTTGCGAATCAGCTTGACCGTTGCGTCAGCCGCAATCCAAGTACCGTTTGCACGATAAGGGCGCGCCACTGAATGATAAAGGTCAATCATTTCATCAGCAGTAATCGCCGCTGCGCCTGCCGCTGTAACACCTAAGCTAGAGCCGTCAGTGATACCTGTTGGCTGACCTGAGCCACTACCATTAACAAACGCTGTTTCTTCTGCTAAACCAAATCGCTTGCCGAAGTTTCTGGCAAGGTAGCCTTCAACATCAAAGAACGCATCTGAAAGCAATTCTTCTGACACCTTGATAATTGTGCCGAGTTTATAAGGCGTTAAAGTTACCTGACCAAAGGCTGCGTCAGATTCGGTATAAGCCGCTTCTTCAGCCGTCCAAGTCGCTGTACCCAATGAAGATTCAATTGGTACGTTACGATCAGAGCCGACAGGAATAACGGTTACATAATTTCGCAACTCGTTTATATCCTGCAACGCCTCAACCAATTGAGTTTCAAATTCAGTCGGGACAATGTAACCGCCTTCTGAATCTGTACCCACTTGCAAGGCGTTTAATACTGAAGGATCAGCAACCGACTTACCTACACGCATAACATTGTTAAATGCTTGCTTGTAGTCGTCAGTTTCCAACGCGCTTTTAACGTCAGAACCTACAGGAGCCTTGTAAGGCGCACTATTAAGCACGCCAACGTCCCGCTGAAGGTTTGCTACTTGCAATTTGTTATCAGCCTGCTTTTTAAATTTGGCTTGATCTTCGTGCATAGCGTCAAACTGGCCTTGCTCATCGGATGTTAGGTCGCGGCCTTCTTTTTCAGCCGTATCTAACATTTTGTTCATAGCTTCGACAGTTTCGCCGCGCTTTTGCAATAAATCGTTAATATCCATGATATTCACCTTTAAAATTTAACTTTTTGCCCGCTTTTCAAGCCAAATCGTCCGAAATGACTTTTTTCAGGCATAAAAAAACCGCCCGAAGGCGGCTGGTTTTGTAGACTTTCCGTCTATAAAATTGATATTCGGCGCTTGTTAAGTGCTACGCGCCACATTGTTTGTGTTTGTTCGTCATCTTTTATCTTGTCTGGTGGTGGTGCGTTCTTGATCCAACGCTTGTCAATGTTAGAAATTGATACTGTTGACTCTGTTTTTTCAGTCGCCAAGCCTTTTTCAATCGCTTCATCAGCACTTAGCCACGTTTCAGCCGTCATTAACTCGGATATTTCAGACTCATCAAGACCAGAATGCGATTGATAAGTTTTTACAATCGACCCTTTGATCTTATCTAGCAACTCTGCCGTTTTTGTCATATCAGCCGCGTTACCAACAGCAAATGACCACGGATCGTGAATCATCATCAGCGCGTTATCAGACATGGTTATCGTATCGCCAGCCATCGCAATAGTTGATGCCGCCGAAGCAGCCAAACCATCAACTACAACATTGATCTGTCCATCGTGAGCAGCCAACAGGTTATAGATAGCGAAGCCATCAAAGACATCGCCGCCAGGTGAATTAATCCTAACTGTGACATCGCCTGATATTTTGTCTAACTGGTCTTTAATACTTAAAGCTGTGACACCATCACCAAACCAATCTTGGCCAATATCTTCATAAATTAGTATTTCATTCATAGCAGCGCCTCTATATCGCTTACAGCATTGTCAATAATCATTGGAATTTGATTGATCGCGTCATCAGATAAAGACTCAACGCGAGCTTTTATGTAATTGTCGATTTCCTTTTTATCTACAGGCAGATATTCCTGCATCACCTTTTTCTGTCTGTCGTAAAAGTCAGGAAACCAGCTATTAAATTGTTCTGGACTGAGCCGATCTATTTCAGCCTTAATCGCTTTGATTTCTTTGTCAGCGACTACACGCGCCAGCGAGTTACTGACTTGCTCTTCTCTTTCTTCAGTCGAAGCCATGTTTAATGGACTTCTGAACACGTCCAAACCATCTTCAGGATTGCGGTTTTCCAGCTTTCTCGCTTCGTTAGGACTCATCCACCCCGCATTGATGGCCTGCGTATAAGATTCATAGCGCGACTTGGTATCACCTCTTAACAAACCCTCAACCGAATGACTCACAAAAATGCTTTGCCTTTCTCGCTCTGTCAGCAAATCTCTAGCTATTGACTGCTCAATACGTACCAGCCAAGGGCGAATCGTGTGCATGACGAACTCAATTGACTGATGCTCTATATTGGAAAAGGTCGCTTTGTCCAATTCGTTAAGCATGTGCAGTGGGACACGGTAAAGCCTGGCAATATCAGCAATTTGATACTTTCGACTTTCGAGAAACTGCGCGTCACTATTACTCATGCCAACAGCCGCATATTTCATGCCTGACTCAAGTATCAACGGCTTGTGCGCGTTGTCTGAGCCTTGATGCTTTTCTGCAAACTGTGTTCTCAGGTGTTCAATCTGCTCATCACTGAGCATATCGGGGAATTCCAACACGCCTGGAATCTGAGCGCCGTTAGAAAATAACTTGGCGGCCTGTTTTTCACCTGCTATCGCTATGCCAATTGACTCTCTCGCCTGTGTGACAGGCGACATCCCCGTAACGCCGTTAGAGCTTAACCCCGCTATACGCCATATCTCACCGCCTGAAAACACTCGCGGCATTCCTGGCTGCTGATAATCAAAAACTAACTCACTGTTAGCGCCCCTTGAAACGTCCATATAACGGCTGTTAAGTGGCTCAATTGCTACAACGCGGCCACCTCTGCGAATGACTTGAGCGTAAGAGTTTCCCCTTAAACCCAAGTTAGTCATTAAAAACTCACGCACCTCAAAAGCTGTTTGCTCACCGTTAGGCGACTGACCCAGCAAAGCGCTTAAAGGATGCCGGACTAACTCCCGCCCCTCTGTCGTTTCTTGGTATGTTTTTAAAGGTAGGCTGGCGATTGTTTCCGATAAAATACGAACACAAGCATAAACAGCGTTGACCTGTAGCGCGCTATCCGGTGATACATGCGACCCCGCGCCTGTCGATTGCGAGAATCCCTGCTGCCGCCACCATTCCGGCTCTTTCATGGTCGCGGATTGAGGCTTGCGTTTAAATATATCTAAAATACTCACAACGAAATAAAGCCTCTGTCTTTATAGGCATGGCCGTCATCTTCTTCTGCCATGCAACGATTAAGCGCCATAATTAAGGCAACAACGCCATCAATTTTGTTTTCCGGCTTCTGCTTATCGGGGAAAATGTTGTCTTTCTTGTCAGTTTTTGCAATAACATTACCAAACATCCAACTTAAAATAGGGTCGCCGTCATATTGGAATTTACGCTGCGCGATTAACGCTTCAAGCTCTTTCATAGGCTCACTGAAATTCGCCACTGTTGGCCTAACTTCGATGGCTGGTAAGCGCTCATCAATCAGATGGTTAGCCATTTGCGATGCCTGCCAGGGATCAAATGCAATCTCTCTAACATTAAAATTCTTACACGCTTGGCGAATATCTTCCTCAATGGCATCTATATCTGTGACGTTACCATCCGTAACATTTAACAGCTCAGATTCACCCCAGCCTTTATAACGATGGTTCTTTGCTTCTTCGTAAACTGCCGAATAAGGTAAGTAATGCTCAACAAAGGCTGTGTAAGTGCCGCTTTCAGGAAAGACAAAAGCAAGGCAGGCAATATCGCGCTTGGTGGCTAAATCCACCGCTAAATAACAATCTCTGCCTTTAAAATCATCAATCGAAAGCTTGGGCTTCTTACATAACTGAAGCTCAAGCATATTCAGCCAAGACACTTTTGCCCCAACCCACTGATTGAGATGTTTTGTCTTATAGGCGTTTTGTTTGGTTGCTGATCGTTTCGCCTTGGCTAACTCAGCTAATAAATATTCACGGCTAACACTAACGTCTATATTCGGATTGGCTTTCTCTAAAGCCGCCTCTGTGTCCCATTCGTCAGCCTCATCAATGCCAAAGATAATGCCAAATTGCGTATCATCTTCAAACGTGCCATCAAGAATCTTGATTA
>Ga0098051_1000959_pt1 | contig 10717 bp, 10 predicted proteins | sample 14BtaG_FD_77069 | JGI IMG/M metagenome (GOLD analysis project Ga0098051, IMG submission 77069) | Marine viral communities from the Subarctic Pacific Ocean - 14B_ETSP_OMZ_AT15311_CsCl metaG | ecosystem: Environmental > Aquatic > Marine > Oceanic | place: Pacific Ocean | collected 2015-01-18 | reverse complement strand
TGCAATAGTTGCAAGCCCAACTCCACCTACGCCTGGTAGGTTATCTGACTTATCGCCTGCGATAGCTCTTGCAAGGGCAAAGTTCTTTGGGTGAATGCCGAACTCCTCGATGATTCTTGGTTTGTTCTTTATCTGCTTCTGAATAGGGCGATGGACAACTGTCTCGTCATCGCAAAGCTGATAGAAGTCCTTATCAGAGGAAACAATAATTTTGTGCCAACCCTTGTAAGTTGGGTCTTGGACTGCAAGTGAAATTAGATCGTCTGCCTCAACTCCGTTTAGCATCATTTGAATAATTGGCGTCTCATTCAAATAAGTTATGAGCCTTTGCTGTTGCCAGATCTTGTTGTCGTCGTTCTGTTGCGGCGTTAAAATATTCTGAGATCTGTTGAGTCTAATTGGCTTCCTGCCTGCCTTATAGCTCTTGGAGATGCTTCGGCGCTTCTGAGAGCCGCCAGCGCCATCCCAGCAGATTATTACCTGATCTGGCTTTGATTCTCTACACAGCTTTTGTAAAATCTTAAAAAAACCTTTTACTCCTCCGATGGGTGCTCCATTCGTGGATAGACTTGGATCTACGATGTAGGAGCGATAAAAGTTATTCGTTCCGTCTATTACTAACACTCGCTTCTTGCTCATTTCTTTCTCCAATAAAAAGCCCCTAGTTGACTTACTCTATCAAACTAGGGGCTTGGTGTCAAGAAGAATCGTAAAATAAATTACTTTTCTTCGTCCTCGTAAAAGTCCTCGGCTGCGCCTTCTCGTTTATCAAACTTGAGAATAACCTCTTCGTCGATAAGCTCCAAGACTCGTGCTCTGAACTTTTCATTCTTTAACTTGTCCATCCAAGTTGTCTTCTGGAACTTTTCTTGTGTTCCGTCGGAATGGGTGAGAGTATACCAGGCTCCTCCAACGTTTAAGCTGTCAGAACTCTTAATAGCCTCCAACCAGCTTTCTTCGTCTTGGACTCCGACTTCTCCACCCCATAGAATCTTGAACTCACAGATTCTACCTTGTGTTCCAAAGCGAGACTTCTCAATCTTGCACTTGACTTGGTTACCAACTCGGTAGCCGTGGTCGTCAAGAATGAAAGAAGCCTTTCCTTTACGAGCAGTTAGAAAGATGCGAAGACTATAAGTGTAGTGCATCGCCTTTCCGCCTGGTGTAAAGTAAGGGTTCGTCATTGCTTCCGCAACGTTGCTCGTGATGTTTGTCTTCAACTGGTTTAGAACAAGAAAGGTTGCTTCTGCATTCGCAAGAGGCACAACAAGTTTAGACATTCCCTTTGATAAGATTCTAGGCTTCACAGCCATTGAACTCAAAGGGTTGAAGTCTCCCTTGATATCTGTCTCACTTGGAGTTAGCGCAAGGCTATCCCAAATAAAAACAAACTTCTCGTCTGGAAAGTTTGCGAGCAAGTCTTCTACTCTTTCCAAAACCTTTTCAACAGATTCAGTCTGAACATAAACTACGTCGTCTACCGTGATTCCTGCTAGTTCCCAAAACTCTGGACTAATAGCATTCTCGGAATCAAAATAGACAACCACTCTTCCTTGCTTTTGAGCGTTGGCTGCTACCTGTGCTGCCAAGAAAGATTTACCTGTTGCTTCAAGTCCAGCAATCTCTGTTACTCTACCGACTGGGATTCCTCCTAAATGCCCTCGGCAAATAATGCTATCCAGCCAGCGAGCGCCAGTGGGAATCCATTCTGTAACCTCGCTTGGATTGTCTTCAGTCAAGTTGTAGGCAACATTCTGTCCTGACTTCTTGTTAATAAGAGAGCGAATGTCTGAAATAGACATTTTGCCTGCGCCCGTGTTGTTTTTCTTTGCCATTGGGCTCCTTTCTATAAAGTGAAAAGGGGAGTCTTTCGACTCCCCGTGGTGAAATAGGTTAGCTGCCTAAAAGTTCCTTAAAGGCGTCTTCTACATTATTTCCGCTACTCGTGGTAGTGGTGGTGGAGGTGTTATTCCCATAGCGAGTTGTCTCGGAAGACATATCCTCTGCTGTGGCGTCGTCTGCCAAGTATTCGTCCAACATTCGCTGAACGTCCTCTGGCGTCTTGCGCTCGAAGAGAGAGGAGAACTCTGGAATAGTTTCCAAAGTCTGGGCACACTCTTCTGGTGTCAAGTCCTTACACATTGCAGATGTCTTACGTGAAGGCATAAGCTTTGTCTGTGGAAACGACGCTCCTGCTGGCTTACCGTAACTCAAAAGAAGGTCAGTTCCTTCTTGTGGGTCCGTGATGTCGCCATACTCTGGGTTGAGGACAAGGTTTAGCAACTGCTCATAAACAGTTTTACCATAGCCCCAAATCTTTACACCCTGGTCTTCTTGACCTCGGACAATAACTGGTGAAAAGAATCGCTGGCGAGCCATAAGAGACTTAGCCATCTTGATGCTTTCCTCGGTGCTTTCGTTGAAAAGCTGTCGGATAAACGTGTCCAACGGGTCGTCCTCGCCGAAGTTCTTCTTTGGTGATAAGAATCCTGCGTTCTTACCAAGGTTGTAATGGAAGTAGAACTCCTTGAAGGGGTCTCCATCTGGTGTTGGAAGGATGCGAATCGTTTGTTCGCCATCCTCTGGACGCCAAAACTGAGACTTTTTAGAGCCTCCGCCTCGGTTGTTCACAGCACTCAGCTTTGCCTTCATCTTACTTAAATCAATACCCATAATTACTTTCTCCTATGTTGTGGGTTAATTACCCTTTAGTGTGTTTGACAAATATTTCAAACACCTTGTTTTAGTTTAATTCTCTATCTGTTGTTGTTGCCTCGCCTACAACTGTTTTCCAGTTGAAGACACGAAATCCGCTATTATCTAAATCCCAGACCACCTCCTGTCCCTCGTTGAGGGTTCGTTCTTTACCAGTCCCCTTTATCTTACCATTTAAAAACGTTTCTGGTAAGTCATTTAATCGAATAAAGTTCATTTCTCGGTTTTCACCTGAACTCTTCACATAAGTTGCGTTATAAGATTTTACCAATTATTTCTTCCTTCCGAAGCCGTAAAAGCTTCTTTCCATTGTGTAATTTAGCTCTCTGACGTTTTCAGCAAAGCTCTTGTTTTTCTCGGGAATAACTCCCTCTTCTACTCGTTCTAAATGCTCAATCTCTGCCCACTCTCCAAACTGTGGGAAATAGACAAGGCTCTTGTTGGTTGTCGAATCCACTCTTACGAAGATTCCCTCTTCACCTTCAACCTCGTTATCAAAAAGGCTGTATTCTTGCTTGACGATTACTGCTTCGCCCAACACCATTTCACTCATTGTCCCCTCCTTCTGGGTAAGTCTGAATGTTTGAAGTCCAAGTTTCTACAAAAGCAAAGTTAGTCTCATATTTTGTTGAATGAATCTGATAAGACGCTCCTTCAAGGTCTCTCATCTTCTCTTTCACTTGTTTGCTGACCTTTTTCAACACTTTGTAGTCTTCTTCTAAAACTTTATCATTTACAGCGTAATAGTAGCATCTATTTGTCTCGTTGTCAATAGGAAAAAAGCTTTTTTCTGCTCCAGTCTCAAAATCAACCATTCCAATAGAGTAAATCCTTGCTTGTTCTGGGTTCTCAATCTTATTGTCCAAAACTGCCTTGGTTCTCTTGAAAACATTGAGCATGTGAAAGGTATATCCTATCAACTCGTTTATCTTCTCATAATAATTCGTCGCTGTCAAGCTATTTTCTAAAATTTCTTCAATAGAAGGGTTGCTGATAAGACAAAGTGAACGAAACACACCTGAACGAGCGTACTCTTGGAGAATATTGTAGCAAATCCTGTCTTGGAGGTAGGCTGTTCTGCCTAAAAGCTCGTGGTCTGGCTTGATGTAGAGGACATCTACCTTGAATCGCTTGTCTAGAAACTTTAAAACCTGAAGTGATGCACCAGTGACGTCTCCTGAACCAGCCATAATGAATAGACACTCACCTGTGTCGGGCATCTGGTTGATAAACTTCGCCATCCTTATCTGTTTCTTATCATAGTCCTCGTGAGAGTCTCTTTTGGTCAAGCCATAAGACTTTCCTGACTTGCCCAAGCCTGTGTCTACATAAAAAACGTTATATTGAGGATAGTTCTCAAAATATTTAGCAATGCTGCAACCTGCGTTGCCCAAACCTACTACGTTCATCTCATTTTCCTCATTTGTCCATAGTCTCTTCCAATATTGACGCCAACTTTATAGTGTCCAAGTGGCGTCTGGGAGAACGTGTCTATTAGTTCTGGTAAAATAGCTTTATCTTCATCCGACAAGTCTATCAAAACACTGTCGTGAACCAAGAATCTTATCTCGCTCTTGGCTTGCTTGAGTTTTTCCCAAACCTTTATCGCACTATTCAAGAAAATGTCGCTTGACGTTGACTGAATAAGGTAGTTTAAGGCTACTCGCTCTTCTGCTGGAATAGTTCTTCCAAAAGGTGTTCTTACTCTTTCTCCGTCAAAGTGTTTCTTGACTAACTTATCCCTACCATAATACATCTCGGCTGTCTTGTCAAGAGAATTCGGGTTATAAAGCCAAGAAAATATCTTTTTCTTTGCTTCTTCTCTATCAACCTCGTTATTGTAAATCTTCTCGATGTTCCACTGGTGTAAATCTTCCTGCGGCTGCTCTGTTCCTGATAGCCCCAACAGAGTTCTCAACTCTGCTGCGTTGAAATCTATCTCGACCAACCAGTCATTTTTTGGTTTTATTACCTTGCGAAACTTCTTGTCTAATGTTAGAATAGGAAAACTGCTCTTAGAGGTCGTTAGACGTCCCGTTATGCTCCCGAACACGTTATAGTTCACGCTTTGTGGTTCATTTCCTAACTTCTGTCTAAGGTGCCTTGCTCGCTCTTCTGCGGCGTGTTTGTTTAGAGCAGTTTTATCTACCTCGAAGGTCTGGTGGCTTATTTCAGAAGCCATTTTCATTGCTTTGGCTAAGAAGGAATGATTAGCTGGCTTTTCGTAGTTTTGGAAAACCCATTCGCAGATTTGATTCTTTACGTTGTAGAACTCTAATAAGAACCTCGTCGGAACAAGGTCGTAGAAGCAATGCTCGTTTAGAGAAATCTTTGCTGCGCTGAAAGACTTTATAAACGCCTTCATTTTAGAAGACACTCTTTCCAAGTCAGCAGCGAGATGCTCTGGGCAAACTTCGGATAAAGACTTGCCCTCACAATAAATCTGTGCGAACTCAATTCCTTCATTTCCAAACGAGGGAGAATATGCCCAAGTGTGTGTTAAGTTTTCTGGGATGTTGTCAAAATGCAATTCGCCTTCGGTGAAGACACCGATGCATTCTTTTTTATCGTCCAGAGTTTGAAAAAGCATTAGAGCCTTTCTTAGAATTTAAAACCTGTAATCATTGTATCAAAAGAATCCTTATCTGTCAAGCTTCTTTTGTGAAAAAGCTCTGAGGTCTTATCTAGGAAGTAGGGTTCTGTGGTAAGGCTCATTTGCCTGGAGCTTCTATATCTGTTTACCGCTGTTGCTTCAGAGACAACTTTGTCGAATCTAGCCTGGCTCCACTCTTTTCTTGTCTCTATTGCACGAAAATAAAGATAAGTCCGAATCCAATGGTCCTCGTCATATCTGTTATTTAGTTTTTGCAAAGTCACGACTTCTCTCGATTTTGTCTCGACCTTCGTAGTTGAGGTTCTACTACAATATCTCGTCGTAAGATAATATTGGTCAGCGTTATAGTAAGTATTGTACATCTGATTCATCACAGTGTCAAGGCTTTTCATCTCCAAGTCGACAATTCTATCATAATATCTAGAAAAGAAGTCCTCGGTGTTGCGAATGTTGTACTTTTCGAACTTTCGTTTAGAATAGGTGTGGGAAACATCAAAATACAATCGCCAAGGGATATTCTTATCTATTCTGAATCCGTAACGATTGACGACACTCCTGAATACCTTAAAGTTTGGGTCTTTTATGTAGCCCTCATATTTTACCTGGTCTAGCGAATAATCCTCTGGTGAAATATCGATAACCAATCCTGAGTGTCGTGGGTCAGATAAATGTGACGTGCAAAACCCAGACATAGTAAATGGCTGGTGTAAACTGCGGGCATGGTCCATAAAGGATTTTTCAAAAGTCCTGTAGTCTCTTATCTCAGGCAAGTCAGTATCATTTAAGGAGATAAAATCATTTATCATGGACTCCTGGTAAGTTGCATAAGAGAGCATCGGATTCTTCCATGACTTGACAGGTACGATCTCTTTTAAAGTTTTTGAGTTGATATTCAGTTTACCTCGGAGGTCAAGCTGTTTGTAATAATCAGCCATCTCCTCAAAACATTCCTTTACGATATAAATAGCCTCGTGGGTCTCCTCTGTATCAGCAACTATCTCTGCGATGCGGTCCTGTTTAGGAACAATGGCAAACCCGTGAGTGTCCACTTTTCCGTAAAGCCCTCTGATGGTTGCCCTAGTCACTATTGGCTTTGCCTGACTATTTGCTTGTGGAAATATGACGTCGTAATACCCAGATTTGTTATAAGAAGGTCTTGCGCCTTCAGTGTTATCTCCCGTCGGGGGTAAAAAAGAACTTTCAAATAAATATCTCATAAAACACCCTTACTCTTTTTACTCTTTGATGGTGACGTCCATATAGTCTCTAGTTCAGTCTGGAACTTGCCACCCTGAATGGTGTTCCTGACCTTGAGTATCTGAAAATAGCCTGAGAGCCCGAGAGCTTCTGCATCGTGACTAAATGTGTTTGAAGTAACATAGACTGTCATTCCTGGCTTAAATATTGGATTTCCAACCATATCTATGTTAGCCTTATAAAGTGCCCAAGTTGCGGCATACTTGCCGTCGAACCCACCAGAGGTGAGTCGCATTTCTGTCTGATACTTGGTATCTGATTTTGAATATTTTATACGCTTCGTCACGCCATTTTCGCTTGCGGCGACGAGCCAATATATGCCGTCCCTGGTGTCTTCGTCTTTATTAGCATTTCTTTGTTGCTCTGCGAGCGTGTTCGTTCCGTAGATGTAATAATGTTCAGTCAAACTCTTCTGCTGCACTCCATTCTTCAAAATACCGCTTGGTATGGCACCAAGGTAAGGATTGTGTATCATACCCTTTCCTATGGGCTTTGAAGTGCTAAAAGTCTCGGAGCGCAAAGCTGGTGAAGAAGGTGGTGCAACTAGCCTAGCATCACGAGTGAAAGATGACTTAGCCAAGCTGACAACATCCTTAAGGAAGCTGGTGAGGTCGTAGGTTTCTCTTTCGCCCTTTTCCTGTACGTTTTCTTTGAACCATTCACCAAAAGTCTTAATGCCAACTGGTATTGCACTAATAGGCACTTCATATCTAGTGCTCGTTTCGGTATCCTTAAACATAAATGAGCCAAAGCAAAACTCAAACTTGTTTCCTTTAAACCCTGGTTCTTCCTTTGCTAGGCTTATTATTCTATCTAGAAGGTCTCCAAGGTAAAAGAAGTGAACTTGAGCCCTCGGTAAACCTTCTACAGCACCCCCAAGGAAGGAGTCCAATTCTGTCTTAGTAGAGGCGTCCGTAAAAAGTGAAGGTGTAAGAGAGGTAACTCGTGCAGCACTGACCTTATCGCTCAACCTCATGACTCCGTTTCTTGGGTTGTGGGCTGCGTATGCAACAGTGTACGTCGTCTTGAATTCCATTACTTGGTCAAGAAAGGAGGAATAGGCTTTTGTCCTCATATCTTTAAGTTTGCTTATCTCTCCCTTTAGCTTATCCTCGTAGCCTTTAGTTTCAGCCTCGGTCTTCTTTCTTGGGCTGTTCTTGGCTTTTTTGGTCAAGCAAACACTCTCGTTCAACTCTCTCATTGCCTCTCTTTGTTTTTCGCCCATAGAGAGAGCAAAGACGTCTACTTTGGCAATATTTCTTTCAGTATATCCGTGATATTCCAAATCAAGACTTAGTGAGCCGTTTTCGTTATAGCTGAGATTGTGCTTATATAAATTTAGTGACAGGACACGTCTTGCCTCTCTTATTACTGCCTTTTCGGATTCAGTCCATTTGAGAGTCTTATAAGAAGGTTCGTGATATCCGAATTCAAGTCTCAGAATATCTATAACCCTGGACTTGTTACCCTTGCAATCGTTCGCTTGACCTGGGTCTCTTGCCAGAGACTCAAACAACTGAACATACTTATACTTTCCTGTGGGTGACTGCCTTTCTTTAAAAAGCTCTTCGATAGACGAGAAGTGCATCTTTATTTTCACTTCATACATCCTTCCTGCTGTAGCAACATTATTGCCTGTCATGTCGATTGAAATATCTTTTATTCCTGCGCCTGAACCTCTAGCACCTCTGTCAGATACTATAGAGTCTATCGTCTGATGGTCATCGAACAACATCTCGACATTACTAATAGTTCCGCCTGCACTATTTCTCCTTTCTTGAAATATCCTAACTCTAGGCACAAGGGACGACAGCTTTGCGCTTTCCAGGTCTACGATCTTTTCCATACCTCTTATTCCAAGAAGGTGAGACCTTGTTCTCTGTGCGTTGTCGCCTGTGATACTTGTATAAAACTTTGGTGGATATTGTTTTACGTGAGTCTCTTCATAGTGCTTAAGATAGGCGGCTATATCGGCGCTCATAAGAAACTGCTCGTTGGAGTTTATTCTTTTGGATATCTCTTCTCTATGTGCTTTGTTGAGGGCTGTGGCTTTTTGTACTCTTTTCGCTTCGTCGGCGGCTTCGTGACCGTCAATCCTACGAGTAATCCAATCAGTCGTCTCAGCCACTGCACCCTCATGCAGGTCACTCAGCAAATTTGCGCCATCACTAAGTATGTCTCCTGCGGCGCTTAAGAATCCTCCTTCGTCTTCCTCTGACATCTTACTGTTCCTCCAAGAGGGCGATAGCCGTATTTAGGGGCATCGGGATATCTATTTTGTCTCCTATCTTTAGGTGGGACTCTGTTGGAACTCCATTGAATTTAGCAATCAACCACCAATACTTTGTGGTGCCGTAATGCTTATGGGAAAGCTTATAAAACCTATCACCGATAATCCAGGTGTGAGTTATTGTTGATAATTGAGATCGCTCCTCTAACGTCAGTGCTTTAAAGTTCGGACAGGAGTAGTGATCTATCTTCTTCACTCCACGTTTTTCACGAAGCTCTTCATAGACATCTTCTCTGTTTTCGTAAATTTCTCTATTTCTATACCTATTAGTCATAAAATTTCCTAACGCCTCCGCCGCCTGGCATAAAATTTTTAAAATTATCAAGAATGCTTTGTGCCTTTTGAGCATCTCTCTGCTCTTCTTGTTGGCTCTTTCTTGGAGTATCAGTTGTTGCGGGATTACTACCAGCACCAGGCTTTGCAGGCTGTGACTTGCCTACGCTATAAGGAAACTTCCCTGTTCTTAAGTTTCCAGTATTTCCCGCCCAACCGAGAGCACTTTCGTGAATTACAGAAAAAGTGCAAGATAATTTTACAACCTTGGGATAGAGGTTACCAGAGTTATCGCCAAACATAGCATCGTCCATTGCTGGTTCAAAATTAAACCCAGATGAAGAGCCAAGCAGACCACCCTCTTTTGCTGTAGCTTTTGCGGCTGCGCCTGCCTTTGTGACAAAGTTCAAATACTTCATCCTAAGAAGAGGAGCGTGACTTATGCCAGATGTACCTGAATCCTTGGCAGTATAAGAAGGGTACAGCATGTTGAAAAGAGTTGATAGTTTTTCCAGATTTTCTTTCGCTTCTTCCAAGGAGCCTGCCACAACGTCCCAAGAAACGTTTATCGTCCTTTGAGTGGACTTGAACGTCTGAATGGGGTCCATTCTACCGAATATCTCTTCTTTGTCCCAGTTACTTTGATACTGATCTGAAAAGTTTGTAATGAACCCTTTGAATCTCACTTCCTTGTCTGAAGCAAGATGATAAAAGTTTAGCGTATACCCAGCGTTAGCCTGAGTTCCTGAATCATCCGAGTTGTGTTTGAAAGTAGACAATGGCTTCTCCAAAAAATGTTACAAAGTAAATAGTCTGTTAAGCCAAACTTAACTTCATGTCGTCGTCAAGTGCTTCGACTACTGCTCTGCCGAATTCCCTGTCATTGATTTGAAGTACGATTTCTTTCTTCTTCGCCTCGCTGGAAGCGGCGTCTGGTGCTACAAAGGAGATAAGCTTGTTGATAGCGTTTCCAACTGCTTGAGTTGCCTCTAGTGCGGATAGTTGGGCGTTGACAACCACTAGCCGCTCTGCTTCATCCATAAGTTTGCCTAGATTATCTATGTTGCTGTCGTCAATGCTGTCAATAACTGTTACAAATTTTGCTACCCCGTTTTCGCCTGAAAGCTCTCTCATCCCTTCTACCGCTGAAGAAATGCTCTCCGAAATATTGCTGATGCCAAATCCTACAAACATGAATGCTGCACCTAGACCGAATACTGCTGCTGCAATAAATCCGATTGCAATAGAGGCTAACTTTGCTTGAGGTACCATTGCCGCCAAGATGGTGATACCGACTGCCATGCCCGCAGCGAATACAACGAAGCCAACCCCTGCGAGAGCTAAACCTGGTCCAAGAAGAGCGAATGCGCCGCCAAGGTCCATAATAGCACCTACGACTCTTGGCATTACGTCTATACTCTCTATTACCACCTTTAGCAGGTTTGTGAATGAATACACTAACAGGGCAATGCCTGCGATGACTAAACCGATACCAGCACCGATCATAAGTATTGAAAGACCAATTCCGAGCAGAGATAGAGCGAGAGAGGCTACGCCTGGGGACGCAG
>Ga0098051_1000953_pt1 | contig 10747 bp, 15 predicted proteins | sample 14BtaG_FD_77069 | JGI IMG/M metagenome (GOLD analysis project Ga0098051, IMG submission 77069) | Marine viral communities from the Subarctic Pacific Ocean - 14B_ETSP_OMZ_AT15311_CsCl metaG | ecosystem: Environmental > Aquatic > Marine > Oceanic | place: Pacific Ocean | collected 2015-01-18 | reverse complement strand
GTAGCTATTAATGATAAGATAGACGAAGCTATTGATTAAGTTTCTTTTTTAATTTCTTCTACACATTCAATAGAAAAACGAAAGTATGGATTCTTTTCAAATTTAGTCCAGCTTTGTTCAATCATCTCACATTGTTCTTGATTAAGTTGCATACTTAAAACGGATTGATTACCTGTATACACCCAAGAGCTACCATTAAATCCCCATAAACTTACCACTAATACAAATGTTTTAATCATTCTTATAGAAGTAGCACTTTCCTTCTTTAGTTACCATGAGTAATTTTATACCCATTTTTTTCTGTAATTTTGTGGTCATTCTTCTTATCTTATGACCTGCATGTGTGCCTGTTTTTCTTATACTTTCACTTTTTACATCTATCTTTATCGTTTTTCCTTTGTCATTTAAAGCAATCAAGTCGCATGGCCCAAGGCCACTGATGTTATGAAAAACGTAGTAATTTCTTTTAGTTAGCCAGTGCATGGCTACAAGATGGTTTAGAAAACCAATCTTTTGCTTTCTATTCAATCTCTCCCCACGAAGGTCCTACCTCGCAGTCTACTTTACAAGGAACTTTTAATGGCACAGCACTTTGCATAATCTCAATAACTTTTTTCTTTTGTTCTTCAGAGTATACAGAAATATCTAGTTCATCATGTACCTGGATTAAAGGTGTAATACCTTCTTTAAAAACATCTATCATTGCTTTTTTTGTTTGATCAGCAGCGGATCCTTGAATTAATCTATTCAAAGCTTTGTATGTCCAAGCACGTTTTATTCTATTTATACCACCATGCGCTATCTCTGCTTGTTCTTTTGGTAATGGTTTATGAATACCATAGGTTGAAGGTTCCCATAAATCAAAACGACATTTACGTCCTAGTATAGTACGAATATGTCCTCTCTTCTGTGCTCTATTCATCGTACCATCAGTCAATACTTTTACAAAAGGAACTGTAGAATGATATTGTTTAAAAATATCATCAACATCTTCTTTATCTAATCCTAATTGAGATCCAAGTTTACCTTTACCCATACCATACATCATACCAAGATTAATTGTCTTGGCTTGTTTACGATCTATGCCTGCCATATCAGCAACGACTTGATGAAAATCAGTGTCTGGTTTATTGTTATAATCATTTAATAATTTTTTTACAGAAGCAACATCCCAATCAGACACCTCACTAACCAAGGCTCCATAATGTATAAGAAGACGAGGCTCTTGTTGTGAATAGTCAAAACATCCCCACTCTTCACCTTTTTCTGGTACAAAAAGTTCTCTTATTTTAGGACCTATATCTTTATTACGAGCTGGTATCTGCTGCAAGTTAGGATTTTGCATGCTTAATCTTCCTGATATTGTACCACCTGTCTCTGAACGTAGTTGATTTACATCTGCATGTATGCGACCACGATAAGAATGTTTTAAAATAGAATCTATAAATGTTGTTCTTGCTTTATTTAACTCTCTTGCTTTTACTATATTCTGTGCAAACGGATTAGAATGAGTTGCTAAAAAATTTTTATCAAAGCTTGGTAATCCAGTTGGTGTTCTATTGTATTTTATTTTAAGTTTATCAAAAGCTTTTGCAATTGATAATGGAGCAAGTATCTCCACCTCAAAACCACATGCTTTATATAAGCCAGATAATATCTTCTTCTCTGAATTTTCAAAATCTTTTTTAATACGTTCTGCTTTTTCTGTATCAATGCGTACCCCCTTCTTTTTCATAGCGAATAGAACATGAAACAGTTCTGATTCTGTATTAAATATATCTGTTAACTCTTGTTTAACAATCTCTCTTTGTAATACTTTCCATAACTTCAAAGTAACTGCAGCATCTTGTTCAGCGTAAGGACCAACATACATTGGTGGTAACTTCCACATCTCACTCTTTGCATCTACACCCCACTCTTTTGCAGCTTCATACAATAAAGATTCTGATTTTGTTTCTCCAACATACTCTTTTGATAAATCTTTAAGAGAATAATTAAATCTATTTTCATTTAATAAAGGTGCAGCAATCATCGTATCTATTATTCTGCCGTGCACTTTTAATCCTAATGCATCTAACCATCCAACATCATACATGGCATTATGAAATACTTTATCACAAGGTAATTCTAAAATAGGTTTAAGTTGATTAAGAAAAACTTTTTGATCAAAGTTACCACCGCCTTCATGTGCTATAGGATAGTATCCTTCCCAACCATCCACGGCCAACGCAACACCAATAACTCTTCCTTGTCTTGTAGCCCATCCAGGTCCTACACTATTTTTTATACCATCATCTTTTGTTTCTAAGTCAATGGCTATCTCTTTTGCCTCTCTTAAATCTGGCACTCCTTCTGGCGGTAGCCACTCACTTGGAGTTTGAAAAAGAGAAGGTTGTCTCACTTCGTTCGCTCATCTATTTCCCCTGCAATAGCTGCATAGGCCGCCAAGTCTACATAGCTGTCTGGTTTATGTGCATGCATTAGTCTAGCAACTTTAACTAAAGCCATACACATTGCCACATCATGGGGTGTTAATTTTTTGCGGAGGAAAATCGACCACAATGCAGCAATGTTCTCATGATTGGTAAGCTTATCGCCGTAGTCTTCTTGGCGATCACCTCCAACTAATTCTTTTGCTTGTTCTAAAATATTTTCACAGATCATAGTTCTGTAAACTCTCTGTTAGATTGGCTCTCAATAATGTGTAAAGATTTTTTTGCTCTTGTTGTAGCAACGTAAAACACTCTCCTCTCATCGTCTCTTTTTTGCGCAAGACTTAAGTCTGCCTTACGTGGTAAGTCCTTTAATACCATAACATTGTCTGCTTCGCCACCTTTAGATGCATGAATTGTAGATAATTTTATATTTTTCGATTTATTAAAGGATGATCTGCGCATTGCTGCATTGATATAACGTTGCATCGATTCTGGTATTCTATCTAATGCAATGTTCCATTCACTATTTATGTCAGCATTTAAACCATGACCCACGACTAACGATTCGTAATTATATTTAACTTCTTCACTCGCTGTCTTTATGGCTTCTTTATGACCATGTTCTATATTACCATTGCCACTCATGTAATAATAAATATCTTGTGCTGCAAATACATCTATCTCGTTTCCTTCTTTTAAATTATTCCATCCTTGTATTGCTCTGATCATGCGATCAGAAATAGAAGATCTATTTTTATATTCATAAAACAATCCTTGGTATTTTAAATCATCTGCTATTTGATCTAACACATAATTAGTTCTTGCTAAAATTAACCACGATCCATTTGTTAAATCTATTTGGTTATTGAATCGCATACGATGACGCTGCACTATTCCTTCTTCTTCTTTTGGATTCCAATCTTTTTGTACACGATCATTAACTTTACTAATCAAGTTATCAGCTACTTGGTGCACGGCTCTCGGCACTCGGTAAGACTGTGTTAGTATTTCTCTTTCCCCACCTATCAATCCTAATCTTTTTGTATCTGCACCCGCCCAATCAAATATAGCTTGGTCATCATCTCCTGCAATGTAAGCTCGTTTTGAATTACGAATAAGTATCTCTGCCATTTGCCATTGAATAAAACTAAGATCCTGTGCCTCATCAATAATTACAACTTCAAACCTAGGACAATTTTTTTGTTTATTAAATTCTACAATCATATCTGTAAAATTAAATTTACTATGTTTCTTTTTATATCGTTCTAAACCTTTATCTATTTGTTCTAGCTTTTCAAAACCTCCTTGAATATGTTCACCACTACGTATGAACTCATTTGATAGTGATACGTTTTTTATTTTTGCTTGATCAATTATTTTTAAGTAAGGATCTTGTGGTAATGAAATACCTAACTCATCTACTGATTTGTTTGGATTAATTAATTTAACTTGTAGATAATCAGAAGCTGCTTTGTAATCATCATCATCCATAACATCAGCATTCTTTAATCCTAACATTAAGAATGCCATACTGTGTAGTGTACGAAAGTATTTAAAACTTTTACGATCCAAACTAAATTTCTCCATTGCTCTCGTCACTGCCTCCCTTGCAGCTTTTTTTGTAAAAGCAAAATATCCTATTCGATCTGGTGGAGTTCCTTTTTGTAGTTCTGATTCAACAATACTAAGAAGATGTGTTGTCTTCCCGGTACCTGGTGGACCAAAAACTATTTTAATTTTCTGACTTTGACTGTCTTGTAATATCATCTTGTAATAACATTAAGTTTAATTTTATCATTTTTAAATCATCCACTAATATTCTTTTTGTTAGCTTCATGTTTCTACTCTCTGCTTTAGCTACGAGTTTCGCAGCTATACCTAAAGTTTCTTTAATTAGTTTTTCCATTCACCACCTCTAAAATTGTTTTTCCTATATAGTAAGGTATCTGTGGTACCAAACTATTGCCTAATGATTTAAGTCTGTCCACCCTTTTGGGTACCCCATGAGCCACTCTACCCATGTTGGGTTCAGACTCCCACCACCCTTGACCCACTGTTCTTTGTCCTTCTTCGCTACTCTCACGGGAAGAATTGAATCTCGGTGTGAATTGATTACGGCTTTGCCACTGTCTTTGTAATCTCTCGTTGTTGGTGTTGGCCACATCAACTTCGGATGTGCTACTTGATCGTTCAAACTGATTGGCATTTTCTTTTCTAGTTTCATTTTCATTCTCTCCTCGGAGCTCGGCCCTCGGCCACTGTGAGCGTCTGGAGTGCGCCAATATCCAGATTCTTTCTCTTTGGTGGTTGGCACCGATGCTCGAAGCTGAAATACTAAACGGCCTAACGGAGTAGTCTTCACTCTCCAAGTCCTCGATAACGGTGTCGAGACCGAGTTTAATGTGTCCACTAACATTTTCTCCAATAACCCAAGTTGGTCTGAGTTCTTTGACAAGTCTAAAATACTCTGGCCAGAGGTGTCTCGGATCTTGCTCACCTTTTTGGCGACCTGCGATGGAGAAAGGTTGGCAAGGGTATCCTCCTGTGATGATGTCGATGGAATCAATTCCATCTGCTTTGAGTCTTTCATAGTTCAGCTCCTTTATATCTTCATATTGTTTAACATGAGGCCAATGTTTTTGCAGCACTTGTCTTGGATATTTTTCAATGTCACAAAATGCTTTTGTTTCAAAACCTCCAGTGGCTTCGAGTCCTAAACTGAAGCCACCGATACCACTAAATAAATCTAAGTGTTTAAGTTTCATAATTAAAAAGGTATGGTTTCATCATCATTATCTAAACTATCTTCTTTTGGTAATGGTAGCGACTCTATTCTTTTAAAACTTTCATTATCAATTTCCCATAACCTGGTATTCTTCTTTTCTACTTTTCTAACAACGGACTCTGCATCTTTTTCTTTTAATCGTGCAGCTACTCTTACAGCATCAAAACCTCTGAACCGTTGCTTTTCTAAATACGCCAATAAGAATTCCATTCTAAAATAAATCTTACCATTCTCTTCAAAAGATTTTCCATAATTACATTCATCAAGAGTTAATCCTTTACCTTGGTCATTAACAAAAGCATGCAAGTGCTGATCAAATCTACCTTCTGGTGAAACATCATCCCCCATTTCAATGATCTCTGCGTTGTTACCAATCTCTTGTAATTTTATCTTCCAATCTTTTCTTGATAGATCTGGAAGGATAACATTTATTTGATCATAAACAGTTTCTTGAAATGTATCTTGTTTATGTAATGTCTTTGTTCTTACACGAACTTGTCTACCATCAATGGTTATGTACCAAATAGAATTCTCTGTTTGATATTTTTTTATACTATCAAAACCAAACTCAAAATCTCCACCAATACCAAACTCTCTCTTACGACATTGAGAAGAGTCACAGAAGCTGCACATTGGTTGATCCTTACATTTGTATTTGTAATCTGTTTTCTGATGTTGTTTAATTGTTTTATCTACTTGTCTATAAGACAAAGGTTTATTCATGTACTTGTTATTAAACTCAGAAATTTTATTCTCCCAATCATCTGGCCATTTCTTTTTTGCGTACACTGAGTAGTGATACAAAACATTATCACGACCACCCTCATCAATACCAACATTCATTAATGTTTCCAGGCAAGGTGGTCCATCAAACCCAGATGTTTTTTTCTTTGCTTTTATTTTTATCTTTTCAAAATCTTCTTTTTTAATTTTGTACTGATCATATAGATCAAAGAACTGATCCAATGTAGCAGCACTGCCATCATCAAGAAAAGCATAGCGCATAGTATTACTGCTATCAAAGTAAGGTAGATTAAGAAAAGAACCAATGTCTCCTCTAGTCGTATTGAGTTCGACTTGCTTTGGAAATATTTCACAACTGCCATAGCCTAACCCTCCAGCTAATTCCATCAACTTGTTTCGCATGATCTCTGCTGTGATTGGTTCCTCTGTAAAAAGAAATAAATGTGCACCACCACTTTTTGAACGACATGGTACAAAGGGTAGTTTATTTTTTCGTATATTGGAAATTACTTTTTTATAATCTAAAGGATAAGTATCAATGTCAATACAACCCCAAGAACAAGTGCTATCATCTCTAATGGGGATACTTCCCAAACTAGGCGCTTTACCCGCAAGATGATCTTCCCATAATGTATCTGATATAAAACCTCTTTTAGTAACTGCATTGCCTCCTACCTTTCCGTTTTTAATATCACCCGGTGAGTATTGACCATATGCCCTATCTAAACCCTCGAATATTTTTTTAAATTTTTGTGTGCTCATGATGTAAAATAGTTAAATGCAGGCCCATGATTATGCGTTGTTTAAGAAAGCATAAGTTGTAGAACAACACATAATCTGACGAACGGGCCTGTAATCCGTTAACCATTTTCTACAACCTAACTGTTAAAAGGGTATTTTTTCTGATGAAGTTTTATCTTCCTCCATTTCTGGTTGAAGCTTCTCTTTAGCTGCACTCATGTCTTTAGAAAAAGCAGATGCCTCAGTGACATGCGCTTCATCTGTTAACATAGAGTCCAACTCTATCTTCCACTTATACCAGGTTTTATCTCCATTCTTTGCCTTCTCTGATTTAAGAAGATAAGAATGTGACCACATTGGTGGAGTAAAATAAGTTCCTTTCGCATTTTGGATCTTCAAATTTTTCATCTTACTATTCCAATTTCTACTTGGCGTTAGCTGCGATGACTTCATTGAGATCACTGCTTGACTTGTTTCACCCTTTCCCCCCACGATTAACACAAAGTAATTAGCTGTCTCTTCGATGTAATTACCTGAGTTATCATTCTTATAAAACTTATTATCATCGCCACGTATCGTGTCATTCATGACTTCTTTTGATTGGTGCACGGACACAGGACCTTTAGCACCACTACCAACAGGAGCCCACTCAACGTAAGTCTTATGATAAACACAAGGGATAACCTTAACCCCTTGATCACTAGGCCACCAATCTCCAGTGACAGAATTAAGCACATGACCTGCACGTAGTGCATCATCATTTTCTAACTCTGGAGACATAGCTTGTAGAAGTTTTAATCGAGGAAGCTGCAGATCATCTGCGCTCATCTCTTCAAATCCTGTATCAACTCCTTCGAATTGAGACATAATAGCAACAGCATTGTTGCTTTCTTTTTTCTGAACTTGTTTGCTCATAATTCATACCTCATTGTTTAAAGTTACGATTGCTTGATACTGACTTTATTAAGCCTAAAGGCACCAAACAATTTCTCATCAAAGTCTACTCCATCTCTGGATTTTGCATTCAAGTACGAACGTAATGTACTCGGATGTATTGATGAGGTTTCATTCGGAACGAGTCCCGAATCCTCTGCTAGTTGTTTGAATTCCTGGGCTACTTTGTCTTCACCTTTTTTGAAATCCACACTAACTATGTTTTTTATTATATCACCATCACCTTGAGATCGCACCCAATTAAATGCGCCCTCTTTATTTTCTTCTTTGATGCTGCAATATAGTTGTTCTTTAGTTGTTACTTTAGATCCATCTGTTAATTTTAATTCAGACACACCTTTTGATTGAAGAAGATCTGTAATGCTGTCAGCTAATACTTGCTCTTCCTCTTTTAATTTTTTTACTTTTACTTCTGTCAATTCAATTTGTTCTTGAACTGAACGTATGCGTTCAATCTCTGATCCTAATTGACCAAGAGCTTCATCATCTATTTTATTAAATGATTCTGTTGATACGTCTTCAAATAGTTTTGTTATGTTATTCATATGCTCTCCCATATTTTTCTATTTACTACTTGCAATTTATCTCATAGTCAACTATAAAAATAAAAAATGAGTGAATATAATTTTAAGACGAAGCCTTATGCCCATCAGTTAGAGGCATTGAAACAAGCAGATAACAAGGAATACTATGCTTTTTTTATGGAAATGGGGACAGGTAAATCTAAAGTATTAATTGATGAGATTGGTAAATATTATTTACAAGGTAAGATTGATTCAGCATTAATCATTGCACCTAAAGGTGTGTATCGTAACTGGGAACGAGGAGAAATACCAATTCATTTACCAGATGAGATACCTCATACTGTAGCTGCATGGAGAGCTCCAAGTGAAATGACAAAGGATGATAAGAAAAAATTAAAAGATATAATTTATCCTAACAAAACATTACGCATACTTCTTATGAACATTGAAGCATTGAGTGGAAGTGTTGGGATAAAATATGTGACACAGTTCTTACACAAAAATCGCACACTACTAGCGATTGATGAATCAACTACCATCAAAACACCGACAGCTTCACGAACTAAAAACGCTATAAAAATCAGTAAGTTAGCCAAGGTAAGACGCATCATGACAGGCTCACCTGTTACCAAGAATCCATTGGATGTGTATGCGCAGTTAGAATTCTTAAGTCCTAATATTACACGTCAAAATTATTGGGCATTTAAATCTAGGTACGCTGTTATGGTACGCAGGAATTTTGGAACACGGTCCACGAACCTAGTTGTAGGATTTCAACGGCTACCAGAATTAAATACAATCATAGATCAATACTCTTACCGGGTATTAAAGGAGGACTGCTTGGATCTACCAGAAAAAATTTATACAACAAGAACGATATCACTTACATCAGAGCAAGTGAAAGCTTATGAAGAGATGAGACGTTTTAATATTACAGAGATGGATGGTAAGACAATGACAAGTCTTAGTACACTTGCAGCTTTAATTCGTTTACATCAAATAACTTGTGGTCATGTAACGTTTGATGATGGTGATACAAAAGAAATAAAAAGTAATCGCATGAATGAATTACTTAACATCCTTGAAGAAGTAGATGGCAAAGTAATTATTTGGGCGAACTATAGATTTGATATTAAAAAGATTCAACAAACATTATCTGAAAAGTTTGGATCAGATTCTGTTGCTACATACTATGGTGATACAAAAGATAGAGATCGCCAGGACATTGTTGAAAAATTTCAAGATAAGAATTCTTCACTAAAATATTTTGTTGGTAATCCTTCAACAGGTGGTTACGGTCTAACACTGACTGCAGCTCATACTGTTGTATATTATTCTAACTCATATGATTTAGAGAAGAGGATGCAATCGGAAGATAGAGCGCATCGTATTGGCCAAGTAAATAAAGTTACTTACGTTGATATGATAGCTGAAGGTACAGTCGATGAAAAGATTGTGCGTAGTCTTCGTAGTAAGATTGACATCGCAAGTGAGGTGATGGGGGAAGACGTTAAGAACTGGGTTATCGAACCCATTAAAAAAAGAAAGGAGTCCTAATGGACACAACTAAATATAAATCAGTTGCTACGAAAATGGAAACGTACAACAAAGCAAAGATAATTGCTAGTCATTCACATCGTTCAATCGGAGCGGTGATCTCAATGTTAGTAGATCAAGAATGGCAAAAGCAAAAGCCAACAGTTAAAAAAGAATTAAAGAGTGCAGCATAATGAAATGGATCGCTATTGCGATTGTCATTAGCACGGCAATGGTGATCTATTTTTCTCCTTATCAAAGTTATATGAGAGATTGCTTAGGAGATAAACAATACTGCACTTGGTATTATTATGAAATTACGAAGGAGGAATCGTGGTTAAGAAGAATACTCTTAGAACTAGGCTCATGAAGGAATACGAAAAAGTTTCTAGGGTAGCGACCCGCGAACCACGCAATGGTAAAGAGGTTGCTACTCGCTTGAGATGGGAGCGCTTGTATAAAATTATAACAAGGAGGTACGAATGAGAAGTAAATTTGAAAAACGGTACACGGATCGTGAATTAGATCTGATTGAAAAGTTAAAAGAAAAATTTTCCTACACACAGATTGGTACTATCTTTGGCCGTAGTAAGAACTCTGTACTAGGAGCTGCTTACAGACGTAAGTTAAAGCAAGGTCATCAAGTTGTTAAAGATGTAAAACCAAAAAGAAGGAGACATGAAAAGATTATAAAGTATTATGATACACATCAAAGGAGCTGGTGATGATATGTTACAACTGCAAGGGAAATGGATATGTCAAATTTAATTGGGAAGCGACTGAATCAATTGAGCAGTGTGAGGTTTGTGACTCACAAGGGGAACTCGATGAAGATAACTACTACCACCAAACCTGGACAGAGGGCGCTGAAGATTCCATCGCTATCTACTATGGTCCACCCCTTGACCCGGAATCATTTAAAAACTACAAAATTTATAAAGAGTAATCCCATAGTAATATTTGACGGGGAGCCACCTTTTTGATACGATGCGGCCAACAAAGGCGGTATTATGCCATTACGTTTACCT
>Ga0098051_1000951_pt1 | contig 10768 bp, 11 predicted proteins | sample 14BtaG_FD_77069 | JGI IMG/M metagenome (GOLD analysis project Ga0098051, IMG submission 77069) | Marine viral communities from the Subarctic Pacific Ocean - 14B_ETSP_OMZ_AT15311_CsCl metaG | ecosystem: Environmental > Aquatic > Marine > Oceanic | place: Pacific Ocean | collected 2015-01-18 | reverse complement strand
TATAGTTATAGCCATTGGTGAAAAATCTACCCCATGATAACTAACATTATAATTTTTGCAAAGGTCTATATATGACCCACATCCACATCCCACGTCCAGAAACTTATATTTTTCTTTTGGTATCTCTATAGAATCCATAACGGCAAAAAATTCTAACCAGTGACTTGGATATTCTTCTTTTGGTTTTTTGAGTTGTTTTATATTAAGTTGAAGCTGTTCCTGAAACACGTCTTCGCTTTTCCACACATCGCAAGATATTCGTTCATGATTACATGTTTCGCCATAGTGCCACGCCATATCTTTCATAAGTTCCTCAAGTCAAAAGGGTCTTGTTTCTGTTCTATTATAGGGTCTAAGTTCTTATGTATTTTTTTCTTTTAGTATACGCTGCGCCATTTTAAAGTCACTTTTTTCATCTATATCTATCGCTTCCATCCTATCTATACAATAAAGAAAAGGTGTTTCTCCTATTCTTGTTTTTGTTTTTTCAAAAACTTGTTTTTTATATATGTAAAATCCACTCGTTTCCTCAAAAATAGGATCAACATCTTGAGTTCTAGGCACATCTCTTAAATTATAATTTGAAGCATCGTTACTCCAATAAAATACATTTTTTTTAAGTACTGAAAATGAGCTATCATATCCTTCAATTAATACTTTGTTTATAGCGTTGCTTATACTTTCGGGTTTAATAAAAGGACTAGTGGCGTGTGTATATAAGTATAAATCACTATCTACCTTTTTGATAAAACTAGAAAAAATATCTGTGTAATTTGTAGAATTTTGATCTAAGTGTTTTTCTCTCTTTAAAAATTTAATTCCCGGCAATAAGTATTCTTTAAACCTCTCGTCGCTACAATATACAAAAATTTCTAGATTTTTATAATTCTTTTTAACTTTGAGCAAGGTCTCAAAAATATAGTGACATAGTGGCTTGTTCCCTAAAAGTTTAATGTTTTTATCAGCAAGTCTTTCATTTTTAAGCTTTATAGGAACAATTGCAGTTATCTTAGTGTTTGAAGTATCTTTCTTATAGCTTTTTCTATCTGTTAGTCTTTTTTTTGTTACGATATTCACTAAGTCATCTAGAGAGGATTCTTTGTCTCTAGTGATAAATTCTCCATATCTTGGAGAAGCATTATGAAGCCCACAGATTAGGTATTTATGCAAATATCCCCACTCAAATTTTTCGTGTAGCTTCTTCATTTGATTTTCAATAAACAGGTTTATATGTTTCAAATCATAATCATAATAACCCAAGAGAAGTTCAGTCGGAAGATTTCCCGGCCCTTTTCCCATTCCCCATATTGTAGAATCAACTATGTCAACTTTCTCTTCCGTCGCTGCCAAAGTATTGGCAAATGCCAACTGTAGGTGATTGTGTCCATGAAATCCTACTCTAACATTACTTATATTCTTTAAAAGCTTAACAATTTTGATAATTTCTTTAGGTTTTAAATTTCCAAAACTATCCGCAAAGTAGACAAACGTAGGCTTGAAAGTAGAATTATTAAAAGTATCAACAACTTCTTGCCAGTCTGAATCCGTGTGATGCGAAGAAAACATTAGATTTATAGCAGTTTCATATCCTTTAGTCGATATTTCACTAGCCATGCGTAGCATTTCTTTAAGTTTTTCTTTTGGGCCAGCGACTCTAATTAGGTCAACAACAATATCGCTAGTCTTTTCAGGTATAATATTAGAACTAAATTTTCCCACGTCTCCCATTACAGACAATTTAATTTTTGGTTTTTGAATAATTTTGGATAGCTCAACAATATTAACATTACTCCAAAAACTATCATATGACATGACAAATTCTTGATCTTGAATATAGCCAACTTCACAATAGTCGCAACCGCTTTTTTCCACTGTCTCAATGCAGCCTTTTACAAAATCTAGTGTAAAATCAAAATCATTTATAATTCCACCATCTCTAATAGTACAATCTAAAATTAATGGTTTATTATTCATATCTACTCGAATATTTTGTGGTTTCATTTAACTATTACTTGTCCGTAAATTTTGTCTAAAGTATTCACGATAAAATTTGATGGCTGTAGGTCGTTACATTCTAGCGTAGGAATATCTTCATCTTTTAGCATACATAACGTTGCATCTATGAATTTTTTTTCATGTAGCCATCTAAGTATCCCGACTTCATCTTGTTTACTATGGCAAGACTTGTTGTCGTTTTCTATTTGAAAAACGAAATCCTTGAGGTAGTAACTTTTTCTAGTCTCATTTGTTATACTAAAACCAAAAACAAAAGGCTTTACGTTGCTTAAAATTAGTTCTAAAAGGCATACAAATCCACATCTTGGTTGTTTGTTAAACCTATAAGGACACCCAGAAGTTTTTAAAAAATCGTTATATCTTTCATTCACATCACTAGCGTCTGAATACCAAACAGAATTATAATCTTCTATCGAGAAGTTTTTATAAAAATATCTTAGGTGTTCTTCTTTGTACTCCGCATAGATTTTCAGAACAGTTTCCCAATCTGATCTTTGACTTACAAAATTATCAAATATATGACTACATACAGCTAGCTCATCCTTAACTAATCCGTTGTTTTCTCTTGGTATTCCCATATTGCAGCGAACATTTCTTCTAAAGCTATCTAGCACCTTGTTCACTTGCAGTTTTTTATAGGGCTTGCTACCTATTATAATTTTATTCATTGTTATTTTTCCATCTGTCTACAAAATTGTAAAGATGTGACTTTATCGGATTCCATCCTAGTATATTTCTAGTTTTTTGAGAGCATATAGAGTATCTGTAGTCTTGTCCCATTCTGTTCTCCACAAACTCTACATGGTCTATATACGAGTCTATCCCTTTCCATCTGCATATATTTTTTACAACATCTAAATTCGTCATATAGTTATAGGCCGAGACGTTCCAAGCTTGATTTCTTTGGTCTGAATTACAAATCTTGTAAATTGCTCTTACATTATCTTTGACATAAAGCCAATCTCTAACATAAGATCCGTCTCCGTGAAGAGGTATTTTTTGCCCAGTTTCTAATGAATGAATAATTCTTGGTATCAGTTTTTCTGGATATTGTCTAGGTCCGTAGTTATTAGTGCTTCTAACTATTTGGTAGTCCACCCCGAATGTTCTAGCATACGCAAGAATCAGCATTTCTGCCGCTGCCTTGGTTGCAGAATATGGATTGCTAGGACTAAGCACACTATCTTCTGTCTTTTCTCCCTCGTTTACGTCTCCATACACCTCGTCTGTGCTTATATGGACAAACAGCGGCTTCTGGTACACCTTGGCTCTGAGCAGGCTTAGGAGGTTAAATACGCCATCTGTGTTAGATTTTAAAAATACCCTAGGAGATTCTATAGAATTATCAACATGGGACTCCGCTGCAAAATTCACAATGATATCACAAGTAGGAAGGTGATCAATTTCACAAATATCTTCCTTGATATGTGTGTATCTTGGATGAACATCGAAAGGTAATTTTGTGTTTGCTGCATAAGTCATCTTGTCTATGTCTATGACTTCGTGTCCCTCCCCAAGAACCCATTCTACAAAATGACTTCCTATGAAGCCTCTGCCACCAGTAACTAAATATATCATATTTTATACCTCAAGAGTTGGTTGTCAAACTTTTCTTTTAGCTGTTCTAAGTTTTGTCTTACAATCTCTGGATGACTGTATTCAAAATCTTTAGTGAAACATGGCCCACGGTACGATGGTTTAAATTCATGCACTCCCATGTATTTTGATTCTACAGCCTTTTTTGCTTCTTTGTCGCCAAGAACCCAAGGTAAATAAACTTCATTAAAGTAATCATCTATGCAGTTGTCTTTGCTTAAATATTCTTTGTAGTATTTTAGCTTATTTAAAACTTGATTGGGAAAAACATAGGAGTAGTGATACATTCTGACCCCGTAGTTGTCTGACAAGATGTTAAAGTCTAAATGCTTTTCGGGCCAAGGATCGCTAACCTTGTGCGCTATCGTTGGAGGTCTATGTGTTGCCCAGTATGAGCCGGGATAAACTTTTCTAATCCTCATAAACTCAGCGCGTTCTTCAAATCCTCCAAGGCACTTATCAAAACCGCCATAGAACGTTGCGCTTTTAAAGCCTACAGAAGTGTACCTTTCTTTTTCTAGTAGCTCTATCACCATCTCTATGTCTCTAGGCTTAAAAACCTCGTCGCAATCTAGGTTCCATATGTAGTCTGTTTCATCGTCTAAAAACTCCATGTAGGCATTGCACTGGTCGTCTTTCTCTACATATTGAGAGTGGACAATTTTTATTTTTTTGTCTGGGTCTGGGAAGTTGTCCAATATATCGTTAGTGCCATCCATAGACGTTACATAGCCTTGGCTTTGCCAGTACCCAACCGGACCTTCTGCGATTAGAATTTGATGAGCGTATGGATAAACAGACGCCAAAGTTTCTTCTAGAACCTGATCGCCATTCAAAACTATCATACCAAATGTTATTTTCACTGTGCTAAGTCCTTGTGCTTCTGTGTTCTCAAGAAATAATCGTTGTAATAGTTTGTTACGTGTGGGTTTTCATATATTCCACACTGACACCAAGCGCCGCTTCTATCGAATCTATATCTTTGGTTTTCGTAATCTGGGGTAAATTGCGCAAAGTGTACAAAATACATATCTTGCTCTCTGGTTTTGTTTTCTATTCCTAGATCAAGCTTTTGGTCTGGGGTCCAAGATATTTTTCCCCCAATCCTACCATCTAGATATTTATATATGCCCATATTCCAAGGTGCGCCATGACCTATCTCTTCATCTATGATACATATGTTTTCGCTTCCAAACATAGAACCAAAAGCCTCAAGATATTTTTGATCGCCGCATGTTCCATACTTCTCGGCCCACTCATTATTGGGGTTCATCACACAATCTCGCCACCACTTCAAACACTTATAACCATGTTCATCGTTCTTAAAATAGATTACGCCCACGTTATACGCACCCACATAAGCCCCAATCTCATTGTGCCTATGAAGCATTATTGCAATACTTTTCTTCGATATGGTTTCATACATTTTGTCTATACTATTATAGAAACATATGTCGGAATCTACATACAGTATGTCTTTTAAATTCAAACTACTAACTATGTATTCAGAAAAAAAAGACCCTAGCGCCCAGCAGTAAGTGTTATCGCCAGAAGGATCGTAAACCGTGTTTTCTTTAAGGGTTTTAAAATCTTCTGTCTCTTCTATTTCTTGCATCTTTACAAGATTAACGCTTTTCAGACCTAGCCCGCTCATAGCGTCGTAAGTTTCATCGTCCATACATAGATAGTGAAGCATAAAATCCTGCTTGCAATTTTCTAGCAGGGAATCGTAAAGAGCCATTCCAAATTTTAAATAGTTCTTATCCGAGAGGGCGCATATATTAATCATTTATTTTCTCCTGTTTTAAAGTAAACGGCATCGCCCCAACTTTCTGATTGCCAGTGTACCGTTAGTCTTTTAAATCCAAATCCCTCAAGATACGAGTCTATGTCCTCAATCATGGGACAGCCTTCGTATACCTCGTCTCTGTTTACTTCTGCCATGACGATTTGTATTTTATCAAGTTCGTCTCCCATACCTTTAAGAACTTCTAATTCATAACCCTGAACGTCTACGTTTAAGAAGTTGTGTTCACTTGTGTCTACTTTGTTTTCTTCTATAAATTTATCAAATCTTTTTACAACGATAGACTCCTTAGACGGGAAGGTGACTTCTGGATGTTCCGTTAGGTGTTTTTTGGGGGCTAGTATAGAGCTAGAAGCCCCCGCACCGTTAGACACGCCGCCCTCTCTGTCAGAGATAAACATTCCTACTACATCTTCTTTGGAGCCAAGTGCAACGTTGAAGGCTTTTTCTTTAACGATACATTTAAAACTTACAATATCGAAAAGTTTCTTTTGGGGTTCAAACAATATTGTATTCGTTAGCCCTAAGCCTCTATATTGCGATAGCTCTTCACCCAGAAAAGCGCCCACATGAATTGCTCCCGTGATCTTTATGCCCGTGTTTTGCTCTATGGAGTTTAAGTCAAATATCATTTTAATCCCTTCAATATATCAATTTCTGTATGCGGACACTTAATATCAGAAAAGTCCAAATCTTCTAGGTCAATTCTACTACCAGATTCATATTTTTCAAGTAGTGTTTTTTCATTATATTCAAAAATGTCTCCAGACCTATTGTTGTGACTTTCTTGCACTTTGTTATTGGGACTGTTCACTACGCAACTTTCTACCGGAGACACCATTATAGAAGAGCTTAAAGGCCAAAATCTTTGTATCGCAGACTCGAATTCATTGGGCGTTTGTTTCCAGTCTTTAAACTCTGACAATTCCCATAATTCAGAAGTCGCGCTATCCATTTCTGATTTTTTAAAGATGTGTCCGTCTACAGAGTGCGAATAAGACCAATAAGAACCGTAGCAATGTGCGGTTTTGTTCCAAACTATATGTTTTTTGTCGGGCGTTAGTGCGTAGCTTGATACGTTATCTGGATACATCATAAGGTTGTGGCCCCTTTCCGATATATTTAGCCCAAGCCTCAAAGAAATACAGCAATACGTTGCCAAGCCATCGAAGATGAGTTCTGGTATCTCCACTTTATTGAAGCAGATGCAATCATCCACAAAGAAGCAAACATAGTCATTAACTGAGGCTCTAACAATCCTATTAATATCATGAAACAAAGAATAGGACTGATGCCAAAACATAACGTCTGGATATTCATTCTTTAAGGTTCGGTAGGCATCGTCAAACTCTTCGTCATTATTGTAAATAACAATATTCTTAGTAGATTGTTTAAAGTTCTTTTTTATGCTTTTTAGACATAGGTCAAGTTGAAGTGGCCTATTTTTACTGAATATGATGGAAGTAATCAACAAACTTTTCCTTGTTTTTGTAGTACCAGCTTACTGTATCGTGTAGCCCTCTATCTAGTCCCGTCTTAGCCTCAAACCCCAGCACCTTTACTGCCCTAGACGTATCTAAACACCTTCTTGGTTGACCATCCATGCCATTAGAATTAAAGACAATATCGCCCCTAAAGTTCATCATATCAGCTATTTTGTGCGCCAGTATAGAAATACTACACTCTTGACCTGTCCCAACATTTATTGGGTGTGGCGTTGTATCTATCTCTACCGCTTTTCTTATGGCCGCCGCACAATCATCCACATAAAGAAACTCTCTACTAGCTTCTCCCGTCCCCCATAAATTAACCTTTGTAGCACCACTGTCAATAGCTCTATCAATCTTTAATATGATGGCTGGTATAACGTGACTAATAGCGGGGTCAAAATTATCATTGGGTCCGTACATGTTTACAGGAATGAGATTTGTACAATTAAGTCCGTATTGAGCATTGTACGCGATCAGCATCTCCATCAAAGCTTTCTTAGCAACTCCGTAGGGCGCGTTAGTTTCTTCTGGATAGCCGTTCCAAATATTGTCTTCTTTGAAAGGGACGGGCGTAAATTTAGGATAAGCACAGACAGTGCCGACCATTACAAACTTTTGAAGCTTACCGTACTTTCTGGCTGTTTCTATGAGATTCATGCCCATAACTAAGTTTTCATACATAAACAAGCCCGGATTATTTTTGTTTGCACCAATACCGCCAACTCTAGCGGCTAGGTGTACAATTACATCTGGTTCATGCTCTTTGTATAGATAGTCAACTTGTTTTTGATTTGTTAAATCGTAGTCTCTTTTGCCTTTTAGAGATACCACATCATAAAACAAATTGTCTTTCAATGTCTTGTTTACAGCCTTACCAAGAAAGCCGCTGCCACCTGTAATAATAACCTTACTTTTGCTCATTTAGCGCATCCTTATAAGCTTTCAAAATACCAAAAGACAAATCTTCATATCCAAACTCTTTCATGATTGTTGCGATTCTGTGAAATCCTGTATGGTTTTCGGTAACAAAATCTTGACCCTTTTTAATAATAAAAGATCTATCTATCGTTCCTTCATCAGTGTTTGCATAGTATTCAATCTTTTCTCTAAAATCATCTGGAGAATCTGCAATTACAATACCGTCACCAAACATTTTGTATGCTTCTACATTATCACTAATACAGAAGCCGCCCGCATACAGAATCTTAAATATTCTTTCATTTACATCTATACCATATACCTGAGCATGAGGCTCGCTTAAATTTGGACATATCTTCGCAGAAACAAACAAATTCTTTACATCTTGATCGTCTATAAGCCCGCAATACTGATTTACACCCCATACTTGATTACCAAATATTTTTACGCTGTAACGATCAAGCGGATTTAATAGTGGAGTGAGGTAGCGGTCAATTACCTGCCCCTTGTAAGGCCAGTAGCCACCCACAAAGCCAATATCACACGTTAGCTTTGGATCGACCTGAGCGCCGCTGTAGACTGCTGTATCCGCACACATCATCAACGATACAGGCTTGATTCCGATGGTTTCAAAATAGTTATGAGTTCTTTTAATGTCGGCATCATTATAATGAATATGTACAAAGTCTGGTTTTCCTGTTTCGTCTTTCAGTTTTTTAAGTAATTCTTTTTCCTTCTTAGAGCAGAACAAAATATTGTATTTTGATTTGTCTACTTCTTTTTCTTGGTCGCCCCAGTCACCAGCACGTAGACCAACCTTTAGGTGTGGCCTTTCATATATACATTTTATTAAAGCTTCGTCTAGGTTGTAGGATTGACCTAAAAACAAGTCTGGCTCAAAAGTGTCAAATATATCAAACGCCGGAACTGTTTTGCAGTCCCACAGCATAACTTGATGTCCCGTGGCTAAAAAGGCATTAGCCCAAGCCATTCTTTGAAAATAGTGGGCATGGCGGCCATCGCTACAAATTAAAATTTTCATTCTTTAAATCCTTTATACAGTCTATTTCTAATATGGACATATCTTTTGGCTCGTAACATTGAAAATTTGCGCCCATAGAAATCATTTTATTTATTATTTCAAAAGATAGTAATTTTTTTTGACTACCTTGTAGTTTAATTAAAATATTATTTAGTATTTTCAATTCCTTACCAGTAATAAAGGCTATTTGACACCACTTAGTAGGTAGCCCGTAAGATAGTGTCGTGGCTTTATTGTTATGTATAGTAACACCTATTTCCTTGTTCTTCATTATGCCTTTATTATCAATTAACAAAAAAGACTTTTTAAAATTTAAATTATCGAAAGGAGATTTAGCGAAGTACAAATCACCATGAAAAAACATTATACTTTTTTTGTTTGTGTTGTTAACAGCTAGCCTAAGACTTTCTGAGTTGTTTGTATTTTCATATATTTGATTTTCTACAACTCTTATTCTGTTGCCAATCTTTTTAATTATTTTATCTATACTGTATCCGAATACACCTATTATTTCACTAAATTCTAAAGAGCCTTTTATAATATTTATCTGATGCTCTATAAGAGTTTTAGAGCCTATCTTTATAAGACTTCTAGGCTCATTAGACTTTATCCTACTGCCAACGCCTGCGGAAAGTATTACAACGGCCATATCCTGTTCGTTGTTTTTTGTTTTTATTTCAGTTGTAATCTCTTTTGTAAATCTGCTCACTAGCGACTACCTAAAATTTGAGCTTGTTGTTGAAAAATTTCTGGAGTCATTTTCATAGATTGATTTTGTCCACTTTCGTTTACGATAGAAAGAGATTCTGGAACATGACACATAATGCAATGGTTTGACAGCCTAAGCCAAAGATCATAATCTTCTGTACAGCCAATAAAACCTTGACTTGCAGGACCGTGTAATCTACTGTCAAAAATTTCACCATTAGGTAAAATAACTTTTTCAAGATACCCCTTTTTTATCAGAGCGTTACTATGTACCATACATCTAAAGGATAGTTCTTTTTTAGAGTATGGACTTTTAGCTTCGTATTTTACATAGTGCTTGTCGCCATAACTTCTGTGAATATCGTAGTCGCCGTAAGCAACACCAACTTCTTGATGTTCCATCAGTTTTTCTACTAGCTTTTCCACCTTGTTTGGCTTGTAAGAGTCGTCAGCATCCAAGACACCAAATATATCGCCCCACTCCCAAGCAGCAGCCAGTGCGGTGTTACGTGCCACGCTAGCGCCTGAGTTTTCTATTCTTTGAGCGAAAACAAAGTCAGGATTTTCCGTTGCAAATTCTGATATCTTCTGCCAAGATTCGTCAGAAGACCCATCATCTACAATATAAAGCCTTATCTCACCTTTATATGTTTGTCTTTGTATACTTTTCATGCCCTCAACAATAAACCTTCCGTAGTTATAGTTGGCGCATATAATTGCAACTTTAGGAAGCATTAAATTCCTCCCAAGTAATTAGTGTTTCTCCGGTATTATCTTTCATGTCTTCTACTTTTTCCAAAAAGGGTCTGCCGTCAAACACCAATTCTCCGTCGTCTGTCTCGTAAGCTTTTTTGCGATTTCCATTTAAAAGTTTAAACAGCGGTGTAGAAAATAATAGACCGTTAAAGTCGTCATAAGGCTTTACAACAGATAGTCTTTTCATGTCTATGTTTACTCTTTGATTCATTTTTTCAATTAATTCTTGGTCAACACTTTCGCCAGATGTTGTCGTGTATATCCAGCCATTTTTAGCGTGTCTAAAGCACTCGTCAATCAAAAACATTTTATTTTCTGGCATTTTAGAAACTTTTAAAATATGATGCAGAGTTTTGTCGTGATCAAAACTTTCCGTAAGAGTTTTTTGTAGTTCTTGATTGTATTCTGCCTTATCTGTAATGACCGCTACATATC
>Ga0098051_1000948_pt1 | contig 10793 bp, 17 predicted proteins | sample 14BtaG_FD_77069 | JGI IMG/M metagenome (GOLD analysis project Ga0098051, IMG submission 77069) | Marine viral communities from the Subarctic Pacific Ocean - 14B_ETSP_OMZ_AT15311_CsCl metaG | ecosystem: Environmental > Aquatic > Marine > Oceanic | place: Pacific Ocean | collected 2015-01-18 | reverse complement strand
GTGTTATCTAATGTAGACTTAACCAAAGTGGTTGAGCTAGATGACAACACAGATCTATCAGGCGAGCTTGCTTGTGCTGGTGGTAACTGTGAAGTAATTTAATCTTAAATTTAATATTATGAATGAAATTGAAACAACACTACAATCAATGTACGACACCTTAATGTCAACACAAGAAGATTTTGATAAGTTTAGATCTGGCAATAAGTCTGCTGGTACTAGACTAAGAAAGTCTATGCAAGACATTAAGAGCATGGCACAGAACGTTAGAGTTCAAGTGCAAGAAGAAAAGAATGCTGTAGCAGCTTAAATAGCCAACGCGTAAACGATAATCATTATCGCTACGTAAACAGCTTTGCTGATGTCAATTTTACGGTCCATAGGGTTATAATCACCTTATGGGCCGTTTTATATATTAAGTAATTGTTATCTTTTGTTTATGTCTATGCTAATGACTGTAACTCCACCGCCAAAAGTATAAGCAATGTCAAGCCACTCAAACGTAGACTTAGGGTCTGAGTCGTATTTATCTATAAGTTCTTTACCAACACCAAGTGCTATACACGCTATTAACGGCCCGTACTTAATTACTTTTTCGTTGTCAGTCCATGTAACAGCTACAGAGTGTGAAGCGTGTGTAAACACATAGCCAGCAGCAAAATGATAAGCTTTGTCTTTACTAGCAAAGTTTTGCATTAATAGCAAAGATAATATTAAAGCTATAGTATACTTCACGATATTGCTACTACACCTCTGTTATTCCAAAGTTTGTTTCTGTCTTTAGGTCTACTTGTAGGTAACGTGCTAGCGCTAAGCTGTGAAGCGTCTGTTGTTCCAGCGGCTCCATCAGCACCATCTGCACCAGCAGGTCCTTGTGGTCCAGTTGCACCTGTAGCGCCAGTACTTCCTTTTGGCCCAGCAGGACCTTGCGGTCCTTGAGCTCCATTACCAACTTCAGCAGTTAAGTATCTTCTAAGCTCATCTAAATCTTCTTGAATTAAACCTATTTGATAAATTAAAGCAGATATAATAGGTTCTTCTTCTGGCGTACCTGCTAGACGACTTACATGACCAGCATCAAACTCGTCTTTAAGTTTTGTTTTGTCACTACCAGTTTTACTGTGTATTTGTACATATTTTTTATCTGATAAAGCCATATTTTAAGTAGTTAAATTAAACACACATTCTATTGTTACTATAACACCTTGACTAGTGTTTGTTGGATCTATTTTAATCGCCATGCCTTCGCCTTGACTAAAGCTATTTGTTACTCCAGTAAAATCAAACTCTACAGAAGTGTGGGCTCCACAAGCCTCCGTGACAGATCCCATTGCGGTACCACCATTAGCGCTTCCATTAGCACCTTTATAAAGTTGCATCAACGTATTTCCAGAGTTTGCTTCTGATCTAACCCATATTGTTTTTACGTAACCATCATAAGGCCAAATAAAACCAGTGTATTCTGGCGTTGACCCAGGCACGTTTTGCTCGCTTATGCTACCGTTTAAAGGTATATACCTTGAATAAGGATAACTTAAGTAAAAACCAGAGTTTAAGAAATGATGATGTACATTGGTAGTCTGTATTTCGTTACCTTCAATTGTAACTTTACCAGCTGAAGCTCTAGCTATTGTAGTGTCTGATGCGTGACCTAGTTCTATGTCGCCACTTAGCTTTATATCACCAGCAACATCTAGCTTTTCAGAAGGACTAGTAACGCCGATACCAACAAAGTTGTTGCTAGTTAACATTGTTATATTTTGAGTGCTTAACGCTGGGCTAGTACCAAAACCTATTCGTGAATTTTCTGCTGAAATATAAGCTGTTGTATCGTCATCTTTAACCGCTATAGCACCTTTATTATCAGTTGATTCAAATCTAGCTATAATATTGCTAGATGTTTGCACGTCTAAATTGTATGCTGGCGCAGTCGTTCCAATACCGATGTTTCCAGAGTTAGCCACGTACAAGCTATACCCACTTGTAGCAGGTGAACTAGTTCTTCCACCTGTAATACCTACTCCACCGTATCCAGATATAGATAAATCTGCAGTATTTACACCGTCTTGCCTTGTTAAAGAGAATGTATTGTTTGAACCATTACTTGAGGCGAAAATACCTCTCCCAGAGCCATTACCATCAATTCTTATGTTTCCATTATTACCTACGTTTAATGCCTCTACTGGACTAGTTGTTCCAATACCTACGTTGCCGTCTGACGTCACTATAAGATTGTTTGTTCCTGTAGCGTTAGCTTCCATGCCAATGAAAGCTTTATTGTTTTGAGTTCCAATGTAAGCTGAGTCGTCGTCATCTTTTAACTCCAACCTTGCTATAGCATCTGTAGACTCGAACTTAGCAACTGTGTCTGCTGTAGAGCTGTTTACAACAAACTTAAACCCAGGACTACTAGTTCCTATACCAACGTTGCCTGAAGTGTTTAATATCATTTTACTACTTGGTGAGGCCGTGCCATTACCTGTTTTCCACTCAAAACCACCCCCATGTAAGCCTAAAAATTCAGCTGTTTGGTGCGCGTCAATATCTTGCTTAAACCTAACCCCTCCTAAATTACCACTAGTTCTGCTACTTACCAAGTCTAAATTAGTAAAGCCAGAAGTTGATATTCTAGCGCCAACCGCACTACCACTACTAACATCAAGCTTATAAGCAGGACTTGTAGTCCCAATGCCTAAGTTACCACTAGGAAAAGAAGCTGCATTACTTCCGTTACTGTTATTTTTAAGCTCAAATAAAACAGCTGAGTCATCGTGGCCACGAAACCTCAAAAAGTCGCCATCTTTTCTTATGTAGTGCTCTTCGCTACCTACTTTAGTAAATTTTATATCAACTCTCGAAGAGTCGCTTATGTGTAGTTTTTTTGCTGGATTACTTGTTCCAATACCGACGTTTCCAGCTGAAAAATAAGAGTGAGTTGTGCTACCATCTAAAGTTAAGTAAGGCGTTACACCACCACTACCATCGTCTGACTGAAATATAATATCTTTATCGTTAGTGTAGTTTATAATATTAATATCACCAGTATCAGCTTTCATGTATAAGCTACCTGCGCCATTGTGGTGTATATAAGAGTTGCTGCCATCGTGTAGCAAGTCTAAATCACCGCTAGTACCAAGCTCTAACTTAACGTTGTCATCGAACCTATTGTTTACTTTTGTAGATATTCTTGATTCACTACCATCAAGCATCATGTATATAGACGTTCCACCTGATCCGTTATCACACTGGAATATCATGTCAGCATCGTTAGTGTTTTGCTGTATATATAGATTTCCAGTACCTCCTTGAGAAATATAACTGTTAGAGCCGTCGTGCTGTATTACTAGATCATTACCTGAGCCAAAGCCAAACTGGTTGCTATCGTAGACTCTAACATTGCTAGTAAAGTACACAAAACTACTAGCTCTTAAGTTTAAGTAGTTTTCTGCTTCAATAATTATATAACCACTTGCACTACCGTTAGTGTTGTTTATTTTAAGATGACCACCGCTATCGATGTATATATTAGCGCTAGCGTCGTCTCTATCATCATAACCAATAAGCTTTATGCCGTTATCGTCGGTTTGGTTTATAGTAAGAGTAGAGCTGGGACTTGTGGTCCCAATACCTACGTTACCGTCAACACTTAAATCTTCTACAAATCTAACTGACATTTAATTTAATTTAATTTGTTTTATATTCTAGTTATCACACATCTGTAAGCTGCAGCGGCTGGTGCTGTTCTAAAAATAAATCTAACGTTGTTTGCATCTAGTCTAATAACATTAGCGTAAACAGTATCGTAAGTTGTGTTATCGTATAGTTGAACTACTACGTCTCTTGTTCCTAAGCTGTGTAGTATCGTCACAGATGTAGCTCCACCAACGTCAGCAGCAAACCCACTAGCAGCTTTACCATCAAGTTGCGTTTGTATATTGCTAGTTACACCATCTAAATAATCAAACTCTGTAGATGTAACACCTGTAGCGTGTAACGTATCTAAATAGTTAAGCTCTGTAACCCCACCGGTATAGCCGTCAAGTTTATTTAGCTCTGCAGCTGTTGAGGTAACAGCTACGTTGTTTATAGTTAAAGATTTAACCGATGTATCTCTTGCTTGAAAATCCGCAAGTGCTGATCCCCTAAAAACATGAAATTCAGTGGTAGCTGCAACCCATTTAAGTCCAACATCATTTCCAGTACCACCTTCAATAGTTATACCAGCGCCATCGATTGGAGCGGATGTAGTGTTATTGCTGTCTAACACTATATTATGATCAGCTATATTTACTGTTTCAGAATTTACTGTAGTAGTTGTACCTGACACTTGTAGGTTACCAGTAATAACAATTGTATCGCCTGAATCTTTACCAATAACAATGTTTTCATCTGCAGTACCACCTGATGATTGTAAGTTTTCAAGAGCGTATAATAAATTAGCATTATTTACGTCTTCGTCTGTGTTCGTGGTAAACGTAAGGTTATTCTGCATGTATGTTTGCAGGTCTCCAATGTTACCTCTTTTCAACTGGGTTGCTGATTGATCGTAAACTAAAACTTGGTCTGCACTAGCAAAGTTGGCACCAAGAGCTGTCTGAGCTGTAATAGCGCTAAAGTGCACTGCTGTAGCCCCATCACCCGTAGAAGTAACTTGACCAGTGTGGTTTGGATGCGTATAGTTGTTTGCATCTGTAGCGCCCGTATAACCTAAGTTAGCTAATGTTAACGTTCTTGTTGCAACGCTAGCATTTGCATCTGTAACGTGACCTAAAGTATCTGTAGTGATGTTAAAATCAAGATCTGATATAACAGTAGCACCAGTTAAAACACCTGTGTCTACCGACGCGTCGTCACCAGGATGTGATGGGTGAGAATAAACAGTGTCAGTCCAAGGAACGTTAACGAACGCTTTATTAGCAGAGAGCTCTACTGGATAGTTTTTACCGTTCTCTGTGTAACCTATCTTTATACCACCAAGATTACTTGACGTAGCTACGCCTAAAGTAGTATCTAGTATGCTTGTCCAAGTTCCGTTTATATAGAGCTTTAAATCGTTTTTAGCCCCGCTAGTATCAAAATACAACCTACCTTCTATAGCTGTAGGCGCTGATCCTAAATTATGTATAACGAAGTTTTGTAATTCTGCTTCGTTTAAATTTACGTTTTGTAAAAAATTAATTGCCATGTTTTTTAGTTTAAGTATGCTTTACCCCCAAAAGAGCTGTTAAAGTCTAATGTTAATTGATTCACTGAGTTATGTGTTATTTGTCCTATACAAAAATTTCCAGCTGAATCTATAACTTGAACAGATGGATATTTGTTTAAATTATGCGTTACGGTCCATTGGTTTGATGATACACTTTGATTGTGGGTATAATGCTTATCTTGATTTGGTGTTATAGTGCCGTTTACTGTTAGGTCACCTGTTATTATAGTATCTCCGTCTACGTGTAAGTCAACTGAAGGATTTGTTATGCCAACACCAAGCCTTTGGTTAGCGTGGTCAACATATAATGGCGATGGCACGTCGTTAGTTCTACCAGTTGCTACAACTTCTAACTGTCCATTGTTAGCGTTAGATCTTGACACTGTAGCTACATTTTGTATTAAGTTTGTACCTGTAGGCTTTTGGTCAGTTAGTCCGCCACCTGAAGCTACATACAATGTGTCTCCAATACTGTAACTACTAGTGTCTATGTCTTGCAGGTTGCCTATTGATATAGCGTGACCTGTAGAGTTTTGTGTGTAATCAGCGTCTGCTAATCCAAAAGCAGGCATGTGACTAGCGCTAGATGCGTCTGCCTTGGCAACTAGCACAGGGCCTACCGAACCATGATAACCACTAATGTAAACAGGATCTCCTTTTGATACAGCTTCCTCAAACCTTACTGGTAGACTTACATACTCTGATCCTCCGACAGTAGTTAAACCGGTGTTGACATGCACTTTACCTTGAGCATCTACTACTAAAGCAGATGTACCGCTTGAAGCGTCAAGGTCTTCAAAGTATACATCATTTCTAAACCTAGATATAAAATCCCATATATGTTGACCTATCCATCTCATTAATCAAAATTAATGCCTATAAATTGCACGCTAGTTTATTATGACGTCAACTGTATCAGTTGCTTCTACTGTAATATATAAGCCAAAACCGTTAGTGGAGTTATTAAAAGTTGGTATCTCGTCAGAGGTTAAAGCTAAAGTAACCCCAACAGGTATTTTTATAGACTTTAGTATATTAAACGATGTACCAGCTGTAGCCGAGTCTAAGTATAAACTAATAGTAGCTTCGTTAGAAGCATGCGTGTTAGCTATTGTAATAAACTTTATAGTACTAACATTGTCACCAGGAGCCACAAGCTCGTTGTTAACTCCTGATGAGCCTAATATGTTATGATACTTCGTTAAAGGCATGTTTAGCTAAATACTTGGTATTCAACTGTCATGTCTGTAGCTACGCTAGGAATAACAGTTATATCGTCGTCTACATCCCAAGGAAACCACATCCAGTCACCGCCGTATAGTCTACCTATTTCTTCAACATCACCACCATCGTGAGCTCCAATAGTTATTTTAAAGTATTCGGTGTGGTCTGCTGAAGGGTTGTTGATATAAACGTATGCGTGAGTTGTAGAAACACTACCAGTTGTGATTAAATCAACTTGGCTAGTGCTTGACAAAACTTTAGTCACAGACGTCATTGTTGTTAAACCTGTTGTACTACCAGCTTCAAATAAAGAGCTAGTGTTGCTAACGTTGATATTGCTATCTGTAATATCGCTAGCTAATGAAATTGTTGCGTTTACTGTTGCCATGTCTTTATTATTAAGCGTTAGTTAAAAAATCTGTATCTTCATGGAATAACGCGTATTCAACAGGTATGTCTCCGGTTGAAGCTGTCCAGTTTGTAGCTGCTACCTCAATGTCAGCGTCTGTATCTGTTTGGCTCCAAGGAATAAACATCCAGTCTCCTGCGTATAATTTTCCAATTGTTTGAGCATTAATTGTTACTGTAACATAAAGGCTAGGATCTGTAGCTTTGTTTATAATATAAACTTTAGCCGCTAAATCATTACCCTCAGCGTTAGCGCCAAGTAATACTTTGTTTACTGTAGATCTTAAATGAACTCTGTTGAGTCCAGTAGTTTGATCTAAATCAGTTGTAGCTCCTGCTTTCGTGCAAGTAGCCGTTTTAGAAACATTTACTGGATCACCAGCAATGTCTGCACTTGTTAATGTAAAAGTTGCTGTTGTTGCCATTTTTATCTATTGTTGTTATTAATTATTATCCTTCGTGAAACATCATAAACTCTACTGTTGTAGAATCTGATTGTCCAGGCGTATATTTAAAATCTCCGCTACCTTCCCAAGGTATTAAAGCCCAGTCGCCGGCGTATAGCCTGCCTATAGCAGTACTTCCGTGCGAAACTATAATATAGTTAGCTGCCGTAGTTTCTGTATTTTTAATATACACTTTATTTGCTTTGTCATCCACATAGTCTGCAGCAGCAAACAAAGTTACCGCGCTAACGCTTGTTGTAGTTTTTCTACTTAAACCAGCCGCCTGAATAATACCAGTAGCGGTTCCAGCTTGAACTAAGCTAGTAGATGTTGTTAAGGCTAGTTCGTCAGACAGTAAGTCTGTGCTAGCTAATGTTATTGTTGCTGTTGTTGTTGCCATATCTTATTTAATCAAAGTCTATATATTCAATTGTTACCTCTTGTCCTTGCTCTATCGCTTGCGCAATGCGAGGATAAATTCTTTTGTAAGCGTTAACGCTCTTGCCAATGAAACCGTCAGGTAACAATTGGTTGTTTTCTTGGCTGTCGCCCACAAGCAAGCAGCCAGCAGTATGCTCGTCAGTGTTTCCAGTGTGTATAAGAATATACTCAAAGTTAGGAACATCAACGACATGAAGCATACCACGGTGTACACCAGGGTATTTTTTACTGTATCTTTCATGAAATCCTCCTTCTTTTCTAAGCTCAACATTGTATATGCCAGCTGGCACTCTTGTTTCGCCTTTTACTTTTAAAGCTCTTTGCTCGTCTTCAAGAGTATAACAAAGGAACTGATTTCCTAGGTCGTTTTCTTCAAACAACAAGCCGTGAGTAGAGTCTTTTTCTGAACTAAACCTTAATACTTTTAACTTCATTTACAACCTTTTAGTTTAGCTATTTCTTTTTCAAGCTCAACGATACGATCTTCACTTTCGTTAATAACTTTTATTTTCTTCTCAAGTCTTTGCTCTAAAACTTGTATATCCTCGTCAAGCTGGCCTATCTGGCTATATGCTATACCCATCGTAAATATAATACCTATTATCCATATTATATTACCTACCGATATTTCAAGGTTTTTACTTATCATTTTTCTTGATGAATTCAAGAATAATATTAAGCTTTTCTTTTACCTCGTTCATTTGCTCTCGCAAAGACTCGTGTCTTTTTTCAAAACCAACTTTAACTTCTTTTATGCTAAAAAAAGCAAATTGATACAAAACATACAGAGCGCCCATTAACAAAACAACAGACAAACCGTAACCTTCTATTAATTTTAGTATCTCTTCCATGTTACGATCCAAAAAACATTTTAGCTAAGGCAGCTGCTACAATGCCATAAAGTACCCATATAGCTTTAACAAGAACCTTTCTAGCCGACGTATTTCTGTTTACTCTAGCTGTAACGCCGTTGTCAGGGTCCAACAATTGCTTAACAAGGCTATCTAGCTTCTCGTCCATTTTGTCGAGCTTCTTATCCATTTGATCCATACGTTGTTGCATTAATGCTATCTCTTTATCAACAGTTGCCATTTTTTTATTATTACACGTTAAACATGGTAATGAAGGTTTGTTCAACCGTTATTTCTCACCACATTTTTTACTTGGGTTGCCAACTTGCCTCCAGTCTTGCTTTACCCACGTTTTTAAACTTCCTCCGCTGCTGGTGCCAGTAACATTACTTTTGCTAGATCTTTTGTACTTACCAGCTTTGCCAGCAGCTCGCTTAGCGCGTATAACAGCTTGTCTTTCAGACTTGCTCATACTAGCTATTTTAGCTTTTGGCAGGCAAACTTTTCTAGTACCACCGCCTTTTGCCTTTGTTTTTTTAGCAAACGGTGACTTCATTTTAAAAGCCATTAGCACTTACCTTTGCCCTGCTGCTTAGACGCCCACATATTGGCATAAGCACTAGGATATACATCAAACTTTCTTCTTGCGGCAGCTTTACATGAAGCTGTCAACTTTCTTTTTACTGGTGATTTCTTTTTAAGAAGAGAACACCCTTTCATTTTATAGGCCATATTTATTTATTTTAACATTTCCATCTACGTCTAGCAGCCTTACCTCTTTCGCCTGTCCAACCTTTTGATCTTGCACAAAAAGATTTTCTACGTTTAGCGGCTTTGCTACCAGGCTTAACATCTCCTGTTACAGCAGTTTTTAGCTTACTCCCTGGGTTTTCTTTACGATACTGTTTAACTCCTTTAGAAGTCATCCCAGCGCCCTCTTCTGCAGTCCTAAATGTTCTACCTTTTCCTTTGGTAGTTTTTCTCATCTTTAGAGGGTTATTTTCTTGAATATAAGCCATAGTTTAAATATTACTTGTTTTGCTGTTCATTTAATCGTGATAATAGCAGAAACCACTTTTGCTTCTAGTTTTGACTTTGCATCGCTTGCCATCCGACTTAATACGCCTGCACTGAGTTTCCTTAGCGCTGCTGCTTTTCATTTCAACTTTTTCATGGACCGTACACTTTCCACCTTTAACAGGTTTGTTTGTACAACGTTTACCAGAGGTAGTGGCGGCGCTACAAGTTATATTCTTTTTACCTTGCTTTACTTCTTTTCTTTGATCAGCTTCAAACTTGTTTTCTAACTGATCTCGCTTAGCTTGTTTTTCAACTTTTTTAGCTTGCTTAACTTTTTCTCTACCTTTTTCTTTAGCAGCTTCTACAGCTGGATCTTTACCAAGATTAACATCCCATCTGCTCCAACCTAAACCAACAGCGACTCTCTGCCAAGTAGCAACATTTTGGTCGAGCATCGTTCTAGCGTTATTTATTAGTTTTACTGTTCGCTCAGTTGGAGCGTTTGTTACTCCTTCAATTACGCTGCCAACAGCTAGCCATAGAGGATTTCTGCTATCATATAAAGGCATTTCACCTATAGCTTCTTCGTTCCAATCATAAGTCTTCATGGCTGAATATATTTTTCTAGCTTTAGACCCTATAGGTGGAGACACGTTAAGAGCTTCAACTAGCACTCCAGCATAGTCTTTATTCCAGTCTTTACCTTGCTCTTTAGCATATCGCTTTACAGTTTTTACAATAGTGTCTAACACGGCGCCTTTTATACCAGAACCTCTAAGTATTGTACTAATCATACCGCTAGATATTCTTTCTATTTTCCTGTCAAGCACTTCTTCGTCTTCTTCGTCGTCAAAAGCTAAGGCAAACAAAGCGTTTTGCATGGCAGAAAATATTAAACTTTGAGCTGTACCATAGTATATTATTCTACTAACATTAGCTCTCCAATCTCCTCTATTGTTTATTAAGTCGCTACCAGCTTTCTTTATAATTCTATTATATTGCATCGGCGTGTTTTGAAACGCTAATATAAGTCTACCTAAAACAGACGCTTGCTGTTGTGATATTCTGTCAGGCCTACTTGACTGCTGCGTCTCTTCTGTTACCTTAACAAAGTCTTCGTAAGCTTTTGTTTCTGCTTCAGACTCAGACATGCCTTGCTTAGTGTAAAACTTAATTTGATTTCTATAGTAAGATGAG
>Ga0098051_1000942_pt1 | contig 10830 bp, 9 predicted proteins | sample 14BtaG_FD_77069 | JGI IMG/M metagenome (GOLD analysis project Ga0098051, IMG submission 77069) | Marine viral communities from the Subarctic Pacific Ocean - 14B_ETSP_OMZ_AT15311_CsCl metaG | ecosystem: Environmental > Aquatic > Marine > Oceanic | place: Pacific Ocean | collected 2015-01-18 | reverse complement strand
TTCATCTCACGTAGCACTTTACTGATAGCTGAACTACTGAATTTATCAGTGTCTCTTTGTTCAGGCTCAATACCTACCACATAATCTGCTTCTTCTTCGTCACCCACGTAGGAGAGCATCTCAACGATGATAGGCATCATAAGGATACCCACATCAATTGTGTGCTTACCCTCCATCACAGAGCCTCCCTGCAGGGCGTTGGCTATAGTAGTCAAGGGAATGCCGGACTCCATAACTTCTACTAACTGATCCCGTGCTGTCATGTTTAGGATACGTTCAGCATAGTATTCTGCAGCACGTTCTACTGTTGGGTACTGTGGGGGATGTTGCCAAGGACGTTCACCTAGCTCTGCGGTTAAACTTTGCCCCGGTATAGGAGCACTGAAACTTGATCTATAGTCTTGTGACATTATTATAGGTTCCTATACTTACGAATTTCTTCCATGATATCTAGTGCAATATCTGCAGGTTCTTTACTTTCTGTTTCTTTAGAACGAGGACTTGGTGACATCACACGAGATAGTAACCCACTCTTTTTCTCGGGGGTGGCTTTGTTTTTCTTGCGTTTATTTAGATTGCTCAAGGCTTTTGCGTAGCTAACAGCACTTGTATTATACATACTCATATTTATTACTCCTCTTAGTTAATCAGACTTCCAGCAAAAGTATTCGACAGTACATTTGTAGGAGTAAAAAGCAAGGTGCTAATAAGTTTACCAAAACTACCACTACTCTGTGCATCGATTCTCATCTTTGTTTCCTCTAGAGAAAGACCTGCCTCGGCGTAGGAAGCTAAACGTGCTTCTTGATTTTCCGCACTTGTCCATGCCCATTCCATCTGATCGCCGTACATCTGCCAAAGATTGTTGTAAGCTGTGTTGGAAATGTCCAATGTGTTTATGGCATTTATTTCGTTAGCACGATTGATGGCTGCGGTATCTGCAGTAGCAATTTCCCTACGCCACGTAGCATTAGATTGATCTATAACTAATTGATTCTTTGCATTGAATTGCTCACGTTGATTTTTCAATTCTGCATTAAACTTTTTGATTGCGTTTTTCTCACCCGCATTAAATTTAGCTATAGAATTCCTTTGTTCTGCATTAAACATGTTTGTTGTGTTAGACAAGTTATCATAGAACTGATTATTTTGTTGCTCACTACTGGCATTAAATTGTTTTGCTGCGTTCTTTGCTGCGGTGTCCGTAAAGATAGACTGTACTTGCTGCTGTGATTTAAACATATCAACTTGTTGCTGTCTGTCGGCATCTGCCATACTTACGTTGAGGAAGTTCTGGGCATTCATAACTGCAGCTTGTTGTACATTGCTAAGGCTTTGAGTTTCTAGGTTAGCTAATGCAGAAGCTTCTGCAAGTACCATAGCTTGGCTATTATTTACATTCGCCAAATTCATTGTGTTAACAGCACGAGAGTTCTCAAGTTGTACCTGTTGCTCTGCGGTGAAGTTCATATTAGCAATGTCACTGATCTTACTGGCATTGATAACTCGTGTCTGAAACTCTTGATCAAACTCCTGACCCATAAACTTTGCACGTTGTTCAGCTGCAAGCATAGCACGTTGCTGACGATTTGACAAGTTCATTGCTTCAAACTGTGACTGCGTTTGGGCATCAGCCATTGCAATAGGCAATGCGGATTCCATAGTAGCTTGAATGATAGCCTGACCAGCCATACTGGAAGCACCCAACCCACGTTGTGCAAGCTTCTGCGTTGCAGCCCTCATAGAACCTGCTGCCCATGCTGGAGTTTGACCATCGTCAAAGTCACTCATAAGCTGTTCTAGTTGAAAAGCTACAGATGTCTTTTCACTGGGGTCTGCTTGTGCTGCCTGTACTTGCTCAGTAAACACTGCAGCTTTTTGGGCATCAACCGCAGAACCAGTAACAAGCTCACCATCCTGTATGTCTCGTTGCACAGGACTGTCAATGACACTAGCTGTACCTTGTGCTGCTTTGAGATCTGACACTGCCGAAGTATCTTGTGTTGCGGCGACTACAGTAGCACGAGAATCGTCAAACCCTACTTGAGTAGAATCCAATCCTTCCAAAGCTGTATCAACTCCTTCACGAGATTCCTCTGCTTCAAAACTAGTTGCATCTTTTGCTTTTATACCTTTTGCTGTTTCTGCTCTGGCTGTAGCTGCTCTTGTTTTAATGTTTCCTTTAAGTTGCCCAGATTTTTCATCTATAAACTGATTTGATCTAGCTTTAATCTTTTCTGGATCTATTTCCGCACCCTCTGGAAGTTCTGGATTAACAGCCCTGTCAGTCATCTCATCCGTAATAGTAGGCCGACTTTTTTGGTATAGTGGTGTGAGATCTTGTAACCGCAAGTAACTATCAGATACTTCTTGTCCTTTAGCTTCTACTAATTCTGCAAGATATGTATCATCTGGATTTGCTTCAGCCCGTGCTTGCAACCTAGACAATTCTAAATTTAAAGTATCGTACTTTGTGGTTGCTTCATTGTACTGCTCTTCGATGTTTGCTAGATCAGAAGTAACACCTTCAGACACATCTGTTGAAAGGTATTCACGGTACATATCCTGTTGTTGCTTGTACAGATCTGCACCCGGTGCCGCAGTTTCAAATGCAGTTGCTAGTATATTACCACGGCCCTGTGCGTAGTTTTTATTTTTATGGCCTGTACCAATGGTAGTACCATCAGGATATACTATACTCCAATACTTGCCTACCAGTTCTAATTTAAAATCTTTAGGGTTAGCTGGCGTAGTACTACTTTTAAGTATATCTGTTACAGTTTTTTTAGCCCAGCCTTTGTCAGCCCCTAAGTCCATATTTACACCAGTAGTACCAGCATTCCAATCAGTATTCTGAAAACGTTCTTCAATTGCTGAATCTTGTCCCGAAAAATATGTACCCGCATCTGGCATACCTTGTGACGGATCATACACAGGTGTAGCACCAGATGTGCCCGTAGGTGCATCCATAGGTGTACTAAGGGTAAGGGGAGTACGAGCAGCTGAAAAAGCTGGACCCGTATTACCCGAAAGTCCTGTAGCAATAGGCGGAGTGTTATCATCCGGTTGTGGCATACCACCGGGAGCAAAGTTCTGTACATACCCACCATTAGCAAGTTTAGTGGCAGCTTGGCGGTACTCTTCCATCTTACTTTGTTTATCAGGATTACTGTTTAAGTAAGCATCAAACCCTGACATGTCACCTGTATAACCCATTGTCTGAGCAATACGTTGCATTGCTGAAGGTTTAAACCCAGCAAACTTTAAACGTTTTTTCTTTGTGGTTGGATTATTCATGATATATGCCTTATGGTTTCGTGGGCCAAGTCAAGTCGTATGGAAACGAAGCTTGGTCTGTAATGTCACGGAGATCGGAACGGTACTGTTTCATATCAGATGCTACAGCTTCGCCATTCTCAAGTGCCTTCACTACTACCCAATCTGTGTCATCTAGTAAATCATCCCGTTGCTTACGGGCAGAACTGGCAGCAACGTTGGTACGATCTGTTATCTCAGAGTCCGTTAGGGGGACAATACTGTATACAATTGTCCATGTACCATTTACAAGTGTAGGTGACGCAGGTGTCTCTACCTTTTCTGTCCGTGTGTTATAAGGGGGAACGGTGCCATCCACTACAGGATACACATCGTACCGTGCCAACATAGCATCAGAAACAATACGTGGAAAAGACACGTTTGGATTGTCACGGCGTAATTGTCCAATCGTGTACGGATATTGATCGACACTACCGTTTGTTAGTTTTACATACATTTATATAGCTCCTTTAGCTTGTATCTATTGATCTTGGGTCAACTTGTATATGAGCATCATCATTTAGTTCATTGATGCCTAAATTTTTAGTATTCACTAGAACTGGCGCAGTTGTATTCGCACCTGAGATATCCCATATAGCAAGGCGATGTGGTACATCAGTTTCTACTCCATCGTCCCGAATAAATGCATACAGGTAACCTTGCCGGTGCACAATATCAGAACCAAATATATTACCGATTTCCCCTGTGTGCACAGTAACAGAGGTCTGAGTAAATGTTGATGAGCTACTTTTTGTTACATCTTCATTGTGAAAAAGTGATACAATAGTAGTTCCATAAAGTAAAGATGCTTCACTATTTAACGTACTAGAATTGCTATCTCCGAAAACACCAGTTGTAGTTGTAGACCCTGTATCTGCAGATAAACTGCCAGCAGAATCTGAGAAGTTAAAACTATTAAAATCAGGATTGTCACCGTTTCTAAAAAGAATAACTTTACCACTGTCTGTGTTAGAGTTGTAATAAGCTAGTCCGTTATCAGCATTTATTAATTCGGTACCAATTCCACTAGTACTTACATCTGCATATTCAACTAAGGTAATTGCATCTGGGTCAGATATGTCAAACCACCAAACTACTCTAGATCCTGCATTGTTACCATGAACAAATACATAATCAGTATTGTATACTTGACTATACAAAGATTGACTTAGATAGTAGGGATCTACACATTTTTCTATGACATCAAAGTCATTATCCCACGTTTGTCCACCTGTTAGTGCATACCTATCCCGAAGCAAAAAATCCTCAGTAGATATATCTAGAGTAATAACTGAATCTTCACGTGTAAATACTGTAATAAATGTGTTTGGATTCGCATAGTGTATTTTAATTATCTCAGAACTAGCTGTTTCGCCTGTAATAGTTGCAACGTCTAACTCTGCTGCATAAGAAGCTTTTCCTGTTGCATTATCTAGAGTGTACAGTCGCAAAACTGTATCGGATATTTTTGCCACTAATATATTATACTGCCAAGCAACAACAAATTGACCGTCCTTGGGAGCAATAAGACTTTCTCCCGGTGCCTGTGATGCTTGGTCTGATGATATGCTAGTAACATCCGTCAGGTCCAATATCCGTAAAACATCTGCGGATTTTCGTATATAATACGCCCAACGTTTAGTCAAAGACTGTGTTTGAGTAGCCATAAGTTTTTTAGTAATGCAACTCATGCTAATGCATTCCCTGCTCTAAACCCGTAAAATGTAGCACCATTATCGTGTGTGAAGAATACAAATACGTCAGTCTCTCCCGAACTAGTTCCTACAGGCTGAGTACCGTCAGGCCAAGCTACTGTACTAGGCCATGTAATTATGACAGTAGCACTAGGTGTAATCTTCAATGTAAAGCCGTAGGCAGTACCGGATGCTGGTGCATTAGTGAAGCTGTACGTAACGTCTGCAGCAGGAGTGTCAACGAAAACGTTACCTGTTTCTAAGTCTAGTGTACCTCCAGTAACAGTACCCAGTGTTTCATTGTAGCTTACAGCACGAAACTCTTGACTTGCTAGTACATCACCATTGGCATCTGCAGTCAGTACCTTACTAGCCTCTGACGTACCTAGTGTAGTTATGTCAGTATAGTTTAATTCAGTAACAGTCGCAGTAATACCGTCTAAAGCATTTAACTCTGCGGCATCTGCAGTTACAGCAACCCCACCTATTTGCAATGTTGTGGGATTAAAGATACCGCCAGATATACTAGTGCTAACTACCGTTGTACCTAGTGTGGCATTGGTTGCATCTAATGTGTCAATGTAACCTGTACCTGTAATATACGCATCCTTCCACTCCGAGCCTGTGGCACCTAAGTCATACGTATTGTCAGCTGAAGGAATAATGTTAGAGGAAACATCTGCAGTAAAAGTTACTGTGTCAGAATCTGCATTACCAAGTACGGTATTGCCCTCTACAGATAGAGTACCTGCAGCTACAATACTAGTAGCCACATTCAACGTACCGGACATATAGCCATCTTTAAAACGCAGGGCGTCTGTGCCCAAGTCTACTACGTTTGTAGTCTTAGGACGCAGTACACTGGCTGTAGCAACCACATCTTGGGTGGGGCCAATTACAAGAATAGGTGCACCTTCTGCCGTAGTACCGTCATGTGTGTGACCAGTGCTTGAACTAAAAGCATTTTCTACTTGGTTAAATTCATTGTCTAAGTCATCTGCATCAATAACATTACCGTTAGAAATATTATTGGATGTGTCTTGTCTGTTATAACCTGCCATAGTTTTTCCTTACTGTCTGTCGTTTTCTTTAAACTCAAATACGGCACTATCAAGTACAAAACTAGAGCTAGTGCTATTGTCTTCAATACGTAAAGCTACTGTATTACCAGAGCCTATTATGTTTTGGGTAAATGTTTGTGTGAATGCTTTACCAAATACTGCTGATCCATACAGGGATGTTGTATCACCGTAGATACCAGCTACACCAGAGCTTGATGTCATATTGAATGTTGGTGGTTGTATCTTAACAGGACTAGCCTGATTATACTTCACGGAACCAACTATGTCAATAGTGCCTAGAGGTTTAATATACAAATCTAGTTTATAAAAAGTTTTACGTTTCTGTGGATCTGCTATAGGCATATAGGGAGTTTCAAATACTGCGTCTATAGAATCCCCATCCCTACTAGATCCATTTTCCATTTGATAAACGTATCCATCATTGTTGGCAAATAGTACTAACTCTACATTATCTACTATCTTAGAGTCACCTGAGTATACTTTAAATCCTTGTAACTCAGCCCATTGTAAACCTTGACCGCCCTGATCTAAAAATTTAGTACCTAGCACACCTTTAGATGTAGATACCTTATCCGCACTGACATAGCTAAAGAAACGATATTGTGCTTTCTCACGGACATTAATTGCTTGATATGTTTGTGTAGAGTCTAGTAGTTTTTTAACAGTAGGTCTAATGTTTTTAGAAGAAACATCCAGCCCAAAGTCACCTATGTTAGCAGTAGAACTGATGGTACGTAATCCATCGGGTGCCAGAAACATTACATCGCCACCAATTTCTTTGATGGTATCCGCCCCAATACAACCTAGTTCTTCTGTTATGGGGCTAAGTCTAAAGTCTGCAGATGTAGTACCCGATAGGTTAAATATCTTATCTTCACAAAAAATAATTAGGTTATCCCTAAAAACTTTTAGTCCGGTAATGGTAGAGTTTAAACCAATGGAACCCGCACCATTAGCAGGATCAAAATCAGAATCTGTATATGGTGCTGTAAATACAAGCTCAGTACCTACGCCAAAGAATAGAGTACTTTTAAATGCCTCAACTACCGATGCACCCTGTACAGCAGTAGCACCTGTTCCAGAACCTGTAATGTAGCTCATGGTGTCTGTGCTATTAGTATAGTATGCAGGGTAATTAATACCGTCTACAAATACTATTTTATAGGCATTGTTATACTTGTAGTCTGCGTGTCTTGCTTTAGTAAAAGTAATGTCTGCTGCAGTAGCTAGAGATGTCCATGCTGGTACACTATCTACAGCATCTAATAAGTAGTACACACCACTTCTTGCTGCAATAACTTTCTTCCGACTACTCTCACCCACAACACAAATTGTTTGGACAACATCAGAGCCAGTAAGTTCCGCAGATGCAAACTTAGAATAACCTAATACTTTTTTATAACCCCCATCTAAAGACGGTTCAAAGTTACGAAGTACAGAAGCCGTACCGACACCATTGACACCTTGTTGTAAGGGACTCAAGTTAGTAACGAGGCCACCTGATAAAGGCACAAGAAAAGTTTGCCACTGTGTAGCCATGTTTTATACCTTTGCAATATTTATGTTGTTTACGTTTTTAACAGTAGAACGAACATAGTCGTACCTATTAATGTACAGACTACGCATTTGTTTAATGCCCATAGCAAGTTTTTGCTCAGACAATTGTGCAGCCTGTAGATCCCCACGAAAGGTGTACGCATAGTACATTGCACCATCTACAATAATATGTTTAAACTCTTGGGGAATACTTGGTACGTCATCTTGCAACTCTAAATCCACAGGATTACGATAGTATTCATACACAAGTTCATACGCATTACTGGGTGTAGGTACAGTAATAAATTCTTGGCTAGGTGTACGTACAACATAACGAGGGACACCTTGCATACTGTCAGACGTATTGTACTCATAGTCTACATACTTATCTAAATACTCTTGATAAGCCAAGTTCTTTAGCTTAGTGGTACTTACGTTTAATGTATCGTTACGTTTAATACGGAAACTATCCATATTAATTGTTTTTACGTCATAGGGATAGCCGTATCGTGTAGTACCTGCAGTAAGGATATCTTCCTCTTCTACATGGTTCCAAGGCCACTCAAACTCTTCGTGATTAATATGTCGAATAGAACTATTGACAGCATCTTTAGCAGTACTGTAATAGCCTGTAGCTGAAGCAAAGTTGGAAGTAGTAAGCTCTACTTCATTTAACCTACGGTTTACTTCGTTCACTAGACCTAAAAAATTATATGCCATTATTTATCCCTCGCACGTAGTCGAATGCTTCTTTCTACCACCAAAGAATTGCTATCTGTTATTTTACAGTAGAATAAATAGTTAGTATTATTTATACCACCAGCTATATTTGCTGTAGCCACAGTACTTGTATTAGTTGCCGCAATAAGTTGAATATTGTTTACAACACTTCCACCGGGTGTTAGTAATGTTTTAGTTCCATCTGAATCTTCAACATACCAAGTAACAGAAACAACTGTTGCTTCACCTAGAAAACGAGACCAGTCTACACTGTAGTCTAGGGTTTCATCTGGGTCTTTGTTAGGCCACTTTAATGACATTATAAATTCCTTTAAGCTGCTACGTAAGCTTTTCTACTGTTGCTCAGAGCTTCTATATAGACAGTCCTACTTTGCTCTTCCTCTACGTATACGGTTCGACTACCCGATTGTGCCTCTACATATACTGTTCGACTCTGGCTTTCTTTTACGTATGAAGTTTTGGTAGAAAATAACTCCCGTAAATACACGGTTCTATTTCTGCTATAGTTTTCCTTTATAGCTTCGTAATCAAACACAACGCCACTAGCAATAAGATTGTTTGTATCTATGTTTCCAAATACAGCATCAACAATAACTACAGTTGCAAACCTAAATCCTACCTGATCTACACTAGTTGTGGCTATAACGCCATTTAAACTTGTCTGCGCATCAGCTTTAACTATTGCTGAACCTACACTGATACTAGCATTAACACTATCTAAACTTGTCTGTGCCTTGCCTGTAACTGCTACTAAATCTACAGTAGTATTAGTATTAACACTATTTAAACTTACCTGTGCCTTACCCGTAACTGCTACTAAACCTACAGTAGTATTGGCATTAACACTATCTAAACTTGTCTGTGCTTCAGCTCTAGTTACTACTGAACCTACACTGATACTAGCATTAACACTATCTAAACTTGTCTGTGCCTTGCCATTAACTACTACTGAATTTGCAGTAGCATTAACTGTGACACCACTTAAAATTGCGTTACTTTCAGAACTAGTAGTGAGTATTCCTATAGAAGATGTTACGGCTCCCAAAGTTACACTTACGTTAGCTTGGGAAGCTGTACTTAAACTACCTATGGTCCCAGTAGATTGTGTACCTGTAAGTACTACTTCTACATTAGGAGATTCCCCAACTACGTTTACAGTACCTAATTCTGTATTTGCACTTACGCCAGTAAGTACAGCTACTATGTCAACATGTTCAAAGCTTTCACCGAAGCTAGATACGGAAAAAGGATTCTGAGAAAATAACATTAGCTTATAGTAGCTGACTTAACTACACATGTAAAGCCAATACACGAATCGGCACCTACTGAGGATAGAGAGTACGTAAATGCAGCAGGATCGTAGGCTGAAGAAGTTAATTGAGTATGGCTACCAACACCAATATTGATATTGGCAGTATCCCCTAGCTCTACAGTAATAAAATCTTCCAAGTCCGGGCTTGAGTATGTACCCACAGAACCGTTAGAAGCACCGAATCCAGCAGCCACAATAAGTCTTTCAACACCAGAAGGTGTAATTGAAGGTGGATTAGCTAATACTGTACTTTGTACTTCATTAAAAGTAGGAGTAACTCCATCAAAAGGCGTAGTTAAATCTGCCCCTCTAATGGCATAGCAAATAACAGCTTGGGCTGCGTCAGTCCCTCCAGATGCACCAATGTCAAAAGCAGTGTCAGGAGTAGCACCCATAAACTTGTAATAAACTTGTGCTGCTGTATCTTCTGTATCTTGGGCGAGCATATTCTCACCTAACTGAGTCCAGCCAGACGAACTGACAGACCCCGGCATTAGAGTACCAGCATCTCCTTTTCCTGCAAAGGCTATTACAAGATCGTCTTCTTTCAAGTCGGCAATAGATGTAAGATCAACAGAAACTGCTGCCCCATTATTGGCAGACTGAGTAGCAGAACCAACAACCCACGGCGCACCTGCAACATTAGTTGTAAAGTTACCTGTATTTATAGAGTTTAACTGAGAAGAACCTGAATCTCTGTACACTGAAAAAAGTTGCTTACGAGATGTTGCAAGTGTTGGGGCATATCCTCCGTCCCAATCAAAGTCAGAAGACCACGTAATAATTGAATTGTAGAAATAATCTGCCTCAAACAGAAAATTAAAAGAGCCTGAAGCAGGAATGTTAGACACGTTTACAGTAGAATCTGCTTTGATCGTACCAAGGTCAAAGTGTGTTCCCTGAGATAAATCTAATGTGTAAGTTGTACCAGAAGGAGTAACTGTAGTAATAGCAGCACTTGCAGAAGCATCTGCCCACTCAGTAGCCGTAGCTCCAGAATTAACCGTTAGAACCTGACCTGCCGTGCCTAGTGATGCAGGAATGTTTGTTGCAATGTCTCGACCATCCACCGTGCCTGTGACGGCTATGTTGCCTGTTACGTTGATGCCTGTGCTGGTGGTTCTCATTTTTTCAGCACCATTATGCTTCA
>Ga0098051_1000937_pt1 | contig 10863 bp, 12 predicted proteins | sample 14BtaG_FD_77069 | JGI IMG/M metagenome (GOLD analysis project Ga0098051, IMG submission 77069) | Marine viral communities from the Subarctic Pacific Ocean - 14B_ETSP_OMZ_AT15311_CsCl metaG | ecosystem: Environmental > Aquatic > Marine > Oceanic | place: Pacific Ocean | collected 2015-01-18 | reverse complement strand
CCGCTGCTGGAAGTAAGAATGTATGAGAAAAGAACGGCTTGTGATCAAGACGTGTTTTGTCTACCTGCTCATACCAGCCTTGGTCTGCTCCTGAAACTGTAGAAAAGTCCTGCTCGAAGTACACGCCATACTCGTCCATTGCGTTTCGTCCGGTCGAGTCTGTAAATGCTGCAGTGTTCATGAGTCCGCCGAGTTCCATTGATGTAGCAGCCCCAACGTAGTCATTGTTCGGGATCATCCAACCACGACCCTTCTCCGTTGCTCTTGTTATTTGATTTTGGACGGCTGCTTGTAATAAACCTCCGCCTGGTGCAGAAAACCCCATAGTCTAGTTGTCTGTATAAATTAGGTTTACCGTTAGTCCCGTTGTCGGGTCTGTATTACCTGTAGCTGTAGTAGTACATGCGTAGGTAAGTGCAGTTCTGAAGTCTATCCCGTGTGGCGACAACGTAAGCTCAAAAGCTCCTCGCTTTGTTCCGTTCCCTGCTGGTACAAGAATACCAAGCTTTGGCGTTGTTGTTCCTACCGTTACATCAGCAGCGGCAGCATCAAAGAGCTGCAAGAAAGCATCTGCATCGTCTAAGTTGCTTACTACCGCACTGAGCAATCGACACGGATTTGCTGAGCCAACCTGCGCTGTATTGTCTCCGTCTGCATCGAATGTTGTGTCTATTCGTACGTGTTTATGTGGATCTGGCATAGTTTTATTTTATGTAATTAGGGGGATCGCTCCCCCGTTCAATTATCTTTATGCAACTGTTGCTTCACCACCGATGAAGTACCACGCTCCTGCTGTAAACAACAGGTGTGCTGAGTCTCCTAGATCAGTAAATGTAACTGTTGTATTTGCTCCAGCTAGGTTTGTTGGAGTAAGTACTGCTGTATCCCCTCCTGCTCCTTCTGCAACGTATACAACGTGCAAGTGTTGACCTTCTGCCCCATCTGCGAGCGTAAGCGCGTCACCTGTTCCTGTAGTTGTAACCTCATGAATTGATCCAGTAATCGCTACTGCTCCTGCTCCTGATGACGTAGTCGTACCTGGCGTTCCCCATGTTCCAGCTGCAGACGTAACCTCACCGCTTGAGTTAATTACTTCTACTCCTGCCACGTGAAGTGGTCCTGATAAATGTGTAGCTCCCATATAATTTTTTTACTTAATGTATACACCTTCCGGCTTTCCTGCTCTGGGCGAGCGTCTAACAGAATTAAAGTCCCCTAATGGGGTGTTTTAGGTACACCCCGAACCTGTATAATTGAGGCTTATACTGTTCCGTTTGTTGCAACTGCACCTTCATAAGTGAGCGCACCAAGAGTTTCTCGGTATTCTCCTTTATAAATATATGCGTTGTTACGTTGGTACTCGTAAGAAACGAGGTCTGTACCAATTCCTTGTCGAACGAATCGGTATGCTGAGTGGTTGCGTCCAAGTAGGAATGCAGCCGTATCAGATCCTCCAGCAGCAGCACCAAGGTATGGTGATTGCTTCAAGAAGATTCCGTACTTAGCAGAGTATACGTTCATGTCGTTGTCTGCTGTTGCAGATCGTAGTTCTGACTCCAAGATCTCACTAGCATCTTTGTAGAGTGCTGGTGGTACTAGAAGACAGTGAGGGTTAGCTCCTCGAACAACACCACGCTGGTTCAACTGCTCACGAAGTGAGATGATAAGCGTTTCGAGTGAAGCTTCAGTTAGAACACCTGTTTCTAGGTTGTCTACTGTATCTCCGTTTCGGTTAGTGTGTGAATCTGAGAACCATGCCTGCCCGTCAACAGTAGTTTCTGTTGTGAATGAGTTTCGGAATAGGCTCATAGCTGTGTCATCTTGAGAGATGCGAGCCATTTCACCCATATCTTTAATCATGCGACTTACTGTGCTGTGCATGTCATCGTCAAAGAAGTTCTTTGAGATGTCCACGGACTTAGCGTAGTTGCTGATTGTAAACGTCTTTTGATCGTCAACGCTAGGGTTGTCGCTCGGTACGTCTTGCAGTTCTGCACGAGTTTCCCACTTCCCTACTCCTGCGAATACTTCCATGATCTCGGCTGACTTATCAGAACTTTCCTGTTGGAAAATAACTGAGTCAGACGCACGAGCTTCTTCTGGAGCTTGGTCGCCATCGTAAGACTGCATGAACACCTCGTCGAGTGCTGTCTTTACTGTGTTTGTTGATACACCTGAATTTAGTGACATATCTTATAACATTATGAATTAAACGGCACTTCCCCAGAAACAAACTTGAGAACGAACAGCGAAGTCAATGTCTCCATTGTCGATGTTTACGTCTAAGATGCTGAGTCCGTGTACATTATCATCAGCTCCTTCATTCTCATCTACGGTAAATGTACCTGTAGTGAGATCAAAACAAACTGAATCATATAGAACGCCAAGTCGTTCTGCTGCTGTATCTACATTAGCTGGTGTAGTTGCAGCGCAACGCATGACAGTAATTCCAGGAACTGGAATGAATAGGTTGACCGCTCCATCGGCAGTTGAAGTTTCTGTAGATTCTGCTTGTGCAATACCTGCAAAAAGATCTGTTCCGATTTCTGGGTCTCCTGTAGCAAGAATGATTACATCGTTTCCACCTTCTGCACCACGAATCTTACAAGGTTCACCAGCTTTAATTGTTGCTGATGCACTTGAAGTTGTGCGGTCTTCTACATAGAACTCTCGTGTAGATACATTCTTAGGCTCTAAGAGCTTAACGTCGTATTTAGCCATATTTAATTTATTATTTAATCAACTTTGACACCGTATTGTCTAAGAAAAGCCTTCTCTTTCTTGTTGTATTTTGGTTTGTTTGCCGCCCCCTCCTCGACAGAACTTCGTACCTGCGTTGAGGTATTCTCGAGTGCCTGCTTTTCGGCAAGCGACTTTCTAGCCTTACGTTCGGCTTCTGCCTGAACCTTTGACTTGTTCGCCATAATACGAGCCAGTTTAATGTCTTCCTGAATCTTGCGTCTTGTGAATCCGCTAGGTTGCAACCGCTCATTATAGTAGTGCTTAACGACCTCTCGCTCGTCTGCGTTCTCTACTAAATCAAATAGTTGCTCCTCTATCTCATCGTCAATACGCTTTTTTTCAATCCGACTGAGTGCTTTGTCTAGACCGGTGTCCTGTGAAACATCTTCGGTTTCCACTTGCTTGCGCTTCTTTCGTTCTTCACGAAGTGCGCCTGCTTGTTTCCTGCTTACATCTGCGAGCTTTTCGTTTTCAGCTCGTAGACGGTCTGCTTCCCCTTTCCAATCAACAGATTCTTCTTGAGTTTCTGTATCTGGGCTTGTTACATTTGTTTCTTCTGTAACATCTTTTGTATCCTCATTTAACGACATAGGTTGTCTGTGCTGTCTTTTTACGCCTTCAGCGTTAGGCAGTTAAAGTTAAAGCCCCACCTTTTGAGAGACGGGGCTTGCCAATGAATGAAGCAAAAGGCTGGTAAAACTCCATTCAGGGGCAAGCTCCACCCCTCAACTTTTTTTATCAGCCTTTGTATTTAATTGTCTTAGATACGCAAATCGTTTCTCCAGCGTATCCACTGCATGTATTATACCACGATTAAAAGCAATATCGCTATTGACGTTTGTTTGTCGAACCAAACGCATACCTGCCTCGTTCTTTATGCGGTTCAATTCGTTCTTCACAAGCTCTGACTTTGTAACGAGATTTGTATGTTCAAAGTATTCCCTACGCTCCTTGCCGTATAGGTCTTTGAGTTCAACAACGGGTAACATTATCCCTCGAAATACTGTCTTCGTTATGAACCAATATATTATCAGCCTTATTTTTTCCATACTATACGACTAGGTCTGGTGCTTGTTGTGTTAGTGATTGATCTAATTGCGGACTATTCGCTGGTAATTGAAGTGTCTGACCAGGTTGTTGCGGTGCTTGAGTGATCTGCGGTTGCCGTACCATCTCGTCCGGATCGTCTCCTAATGCCTCTACAAGTCGTTTGGTGTTCACCGCTTGATCGATAAGCTCATTCTGTGCATAGAGCCTGTACTTGCTGAATACTCTTGATACTCGGCTGGCATGTGTTCTATTCACACGCTTAACGGTTGAGATGCTCATGTGGAATCTGTAATCGTTCACCTTGTCCTTGTTCACGAACACGAAATCAACGTCTTCTCCCTTCTTCTCTGTTATCTCCTCTGCTCTTAATAGGTCTGCTGATGTAGGTAATTCTCCAGCAGCAATGAACTTGATCTGCCTGTTACCGTTGTTCCCTGCCTTGGTCTTCACGTCATTAAGCACAACACGCCTGTAATCCTCGTCATTCGTCAAGAACCATAGGATGTTTTTAATGCGTAGGTGTGCATGCTGAATAAGCAAGTTTCCAACGAACTGATCGTTGTAGTCCTGTACACGCTCGGCTGAACCAACAACGGCTCTTACCTCTGTAGCTGTCGGGTCTCCCTGTGGTTGCTGTCCTGTAAGGAGTGGGTCTACACTGTTCTCGTCTATCTGCCTTTCCGCTAGGCTTAGTACGTTGAACTCTGATTGACCAATTCCCTGTGTTATCTCTCGTATAGTTTCGATGGTATCTGTCTCTTCCTTTACAGCTATGCTTCCAGGAACGATAAGGTCTGTGCCTCCAAGCTCTGCATTTGTAGTAAATAGTGGCGGTTTGATCTTCAGCTTTGTAGCATCGAAGAACATTCGATATAGCTCGTTCACCATCTCTTGCTCGTCCCAGTTCTTGTTTGGTAGTGAGTCTCCCCAGTAGAACCTAGAGTCTGCATGTAATTCAAATACTGACTTGGAGAATGGATACTCTTTGTGTGTGAATGGGAATGGGTTTATGACCGGAGTCATAAGAACACCGTTTACTACGATTGCGTATAGATCCCTTGATTTGTTCCAGTAATAAACAATCTCCACGCTGTTATCGTCCGTGTCTTCTTCTGTTTGCCTTTCCTCTGATTCGTTGCTGTCGTCAAGATAATGATCGTTCCCCGGCTTTACATACTGCCAGTTCGGATACTTTGCCATTTGCTCCTCTGCATTCTCGTAGGTTGTTGTCTTCCTACGAATAACATACGGCTGTTCCTGAATCTCATGTGTCCATATATCACCAACAAACATTTCGCTGTTTGGTGCGAACTCTGCTCTACATCCTTTGAATGTTGTTCTGCTTGCCTTCTCGTATATCGTTTCCCCTGTTTCAAGGTCTAGGTCTGTGATCTCGTATACATCACGCTTGTCCCAAACTATATCTTCATAGATGTGTACTGTTCCTGTAACGATAAGCTCTAAAAGAACCTTCATCATCTTGTAATCAAAGTTCTCTCGTTCTAGTGACCAGTAGTAAACATCGTCTGCTACTTGGCTCATTGCTCTGTCCAGTCTTTCCTCTAGGTCTTTTGCTGCAATGTCTATACCAACTCCAGATGCCAAAAATCCAGCAATCATCGCTGTTACTTTGTTTCTTGTCTTCTTCTTAAACACCCTAGACTTCCATTCGTCGTCGGTAGAGTCTGGTTCTTCAACGTATCCATTGTAATGATCCCTGCTCATTTGCATGAAATCATCTATGGTTTTATTCCTAAGATGTCGCCAAGGTGTGTCCTTTAGCGTCTTTGCACTGATCCAATCAGATGATACTTGAGCAAGTAATGCCTCCTGCTCCTCTGTTGGCTTGTACTTTTTTTCTTCTGCACTGTCTCGTTTGGCTTGTAATGATGAACTCATAATAATCTACCAGCCTTTTGATAGATTATGTTTCCTCTTTATTATAGCACTAATATCCGTGTCGAACTACTATGCCTGTTTTTCTGTTCGGTTTTATGTCTACCATTCCGTATCTGGTCGCATCCATGCAGTTGTGTGCAATCACACCATTTGCAAGCATACAGTGCGTTCCTTCCACCTCTAAATTATACACTATATCTTTGCGTCCTCTGGTAATCCTTTCAATCGTCTTCGTCTCGCCTTCATTTTGCAGTTCTGGTGACAAAACCTTGCGGATGAACGTGGGCAGCGTGTTGTAAACATCCCATGGCAGTGTGCGCACTCTTTCTCTAAGTGTTCTCTTTTCTCCCACGACTTCTTTCCAAGCCACTTGTGAAACGCTATCCCCTCTTCTGACCCATGCCACTTCGATGCGAGTGGTCGTATCTTCTCGATCCACTCTCTCTGCCGTTGTCGCCTCTCCGGTGTCATGTGTTTGCTCAGATGTTCTGCCCTGTGAACCATCTCCAGATTCGACAGGCTGTTGTTGTCCCTGTTGTGATCCCTGTGGTGTATGTGCATGTTTGCAGGTATCTCTCCGTTCACATGCTTCCAAACAGCCCTGTGTAGGAACACTTGCTTTCCGTACAAATACCCCTTGTAGTATCTTTCTCCATTGAACTTTGTGAATACCTTTCCAAGAAACTCTTGTTTTGTTTCGTTTATAATCGTCACCATACATAACGGATTGTATCAAATCCTTATGATTGAGTAAACCTGCTTCTTTCCATTCGCCATTTGGTAATAGCAATAGGTGGTCCGGTGTAACACACAGCTCCGTGCCGTCGGTAAAGTGTATAGTGATTGTCTCTGCGTCCTCTCTGGTCGCTCTTACATCCTTAAACCGCTTAACAAGCCCCCCTCTTGTGTATAGAAAGCCTGATTGCCCTACAAGCTGATCTATGCGTTTTTTACCTTTTGTGGTGTGTATAAGCGTTTCTGGTGCAAAACAGTGATTCCACAAGTCCTCCGGTTCATTTAATATTCTACCATTTTTGTCTGTCTTCCATAAATAGTTCCGGTATTCTTTTATCAGGTTCACGCTTCGTTTCGTTACGCTGATTCTCTGGTCTTGCACATACTGAATGCCGAAGTTCACGCTTCCTTTCCCCTTTGGTGCTGGTGTTATGTTTACTCCGTAACTCCGTATCTCGTCTATGCTCTTTGGCTCTGCTGAGTCTGCTCGAACTAGTGTTGTGTCTTCCTGTGATTTGATGATGTCTGCTATTTGTTTATTGCTGAGTCCCTTCTGGTAGCAAATCTCATCTAGTATGTACCCCCCGTTGTAATAATAAATATCAATGATAGCTGTTGGATCATTACTATATCCGAAGTCCATCCCTCGCCTTACCAGCCTAGCCTCGTGCGGTATGTCGTCCACGATACGCCAACCAGTAAATACACGCCCTTGTACCTCTCCGAGTTGACCTAGTCCGTACACTTGCCACCAGTTCGTATTGTTCTTTCGTTTCTCAATAGCGTCCACGATCTGCTGATCCAGTGCTTCGTTGTCCTTGTATGTAAGGATGATATGTTCTACGTCGTCTCTTAGCCCCTGTACTTCTGTGTAGAACCAAAACTCATTGGACGGATTCCAGTCAAGGAATACAAACTGCTTTGTTCGTACCTCTAGCTGTTCAAATGCTTCTAGCGATATATTGTTACACTCGTTCATGAACAGCCTGTCACGCCTTGCTCCCCTTAGCTTATCTCCGTTATCAGTTGAAAAGAACTCTATCTGGCTTCCGGTCTCGAACGTGTATATCTTATCTGATGCACTCCAGTTGTCCTGCTTCCAGTATCCATGTGTTTGCATGATGTTCTTAAAGTCCCTGATTGCTCCACGTTTCAAGTGAGGGATTGATTCTGCTACAACGCTAGTCAGTGTAGGCTTTGCGTCTGTTTGTGCCATTGCAATCAAATATAACAAGATAGATATGGTCTTGCTTGCTGAAGTACCGCCCTGGATCGCTCTAATCCTTTTGTTCAGTGCTTTGATCTTCGTTGTTGCTGTTGTCTCTTTGAACATTCATTATTGGAGTAGGTAAGTCTTTTCCGTCTGCACCGGTAAGCTCGCTTCTCTTAGAGTAGTTTTGTTTATCAAGCGTTTCCAGTGTGAACTTACTAGCATCTAGTACAGATCTTGTATATTCCTTGTCCTTTGGGTTGAGCTGTAATATCTCTTCCATACGGTCGTTAGCTAACCTTAGCTTTCTATCACGTCTCCAGCCCTCTATCTTATCTGCTATTCCTAAAACGTTGTCTGAATGATACACATAAAATGTATCTTCATTTATTCCGCTAACCCTCGCTGTTTCTTTAAGGTTCATTCCGTCCAAAACACAGTCCTTAATTTTTTTAAGGAGTTCTTTGTTTTCTAGCATTGGTTTTGGTCCTGGCTTCATAGACTATTCTTTGTCTTCAGTCTGCTCTTCTACGATACAAACTTCTGTCGTCAATACCATTATAGCAATAGATACGGCGTTTTCCAATGCAGATTTCGTTACCTTTACAGGGTCAACGATTCCTTCCGTAATCATATCGTCTACATATTCGTTGGTCTTTGCGTTGTATCCGGCGTTTCCTTCTGCTTGTTTTATGTTTGCTGTGATCAGTCCATCGTCTTCTCCTGCGTTCTTTGCTATGCGTCTGATGGGTGCTTCGGTTGCTTTTAATACAACATTCATTCCGTGCTTTTCTTCTTCTGTTAGGTCTTGCACGGTTATGCCTTGCGTCGCTCTGATGAGTGCTACGCCTCCACCTGCTACGATACCTTCTTCTGAAGCGGCTCTTGTGGCGTTGATTGCGTCTTCTACTCTATCCATCTTTTCACGCTGGTCTGCTTCTGTGTTTGCTCCAACCTTAATTACCCCGATACCTCCAGTCATCTTTGATAGTCTTTCTTCTAGTTTGGTTCGGTCGTGCTTTTTCGTACATTCGCTGATTCGTTTCTTCAGTTCTTCAGTTCGAGCTTCTATTGCTTCTTTGTTCTTTGCTGATCCGATAATTGTTGTTTGTCTTTCCTTTGCAATAACACGTTTAACCATGCCAAGGTGCTGTAAATCTACATCATCTAGCGATGCCATGCCTTCAGAGCCTACAAATTGACCGCCTGTAAGAACAGCTAGGTCTTCTAAGTATTCCTTCCGGAGTCTTCCGTAGTACGGTGCACGAACAGCTAATACGTCTATGTTTCCTTGTATCTTGTTCACTCCTAATATTCTTAGTACTTCATCATCGAGATGGTCTGCTACGATCAGGAGTTTCTTTGGCATTTTATTATCGGCGTTTGCTTTCAGTATTATTTCTAGCAATCGAACCGTTTGCTTCAGGTTCAGCTTTTCATCTGTAAGAATAACGGGAATGTCCTCATATTCTGCGGTCATTGTGCCTCTGTCGGTTACAAGGTAAGGCGACATGAATCCTGTATCGTAATTCACCCCCTCTGCAAACTCTGTTTCAATCTCTGTCGTTTGGGATTTGTCCATTGTTATCACTCCATGCTCACCCACCTTTTCCATCATGTCAGATATAATCTTTCCTATCTCTGGATCGTTCGCACTGATCGTTGCCACCTTCTCCAGATCCTTTACAGGCGTAGCTAGTTCGTCTAGCCTGTGGATAAGTTGTGCAGTAGTTGCCTCCATACCCCTTCGGATTGCTTGAGCGTCCACGCCAGAAGCAAGCATTTTCATACCCTCGTTGATCATGGCTTGAGCTAGTACTGTAGCTGTCGTAGTTCCGTCCCCTGCGGATTCATTGGTCTTTTTAGATACTTGCTTTACAAGATCTGCTCCAATGTTTTGCATTTGGTCTTGCAGCTTTACATACTTTGCTACTGTAACGCCGTCTTTTGTTACGAGCGGTCCTTTGCTTAGTTGGATGAGTGCGTTCTTTCCTTTCGGACCGAGCGTTGCCCCTACGGAATCAGCCAGTATATTGATTCCTTGTTGTACTCGTACCCTTGCGTCATTTGAAAATTCAATCTCCTTATTCTTTTGGTCTATCATAGAATAGCTAAAATGTTATCTTCGTGAACGATAATTAAGTCATTGACTTCGTATGTTTCTCCTTTGTAAGCAACAATATCTCCTATACCTACTTTAAGTTTTTCTACACCAAAGTCTGTTAAACGACCTGTGCCGATCGCTACTACTTTTCCGGTATTTTGCATGTCGTCTGGTAGTGCAAGTCCTGATTCAGACTTTACCTTTTCCAGTGCGACATAAGCGTACAGTGGTTTCATATGCCTTTGTTATTGATAAAAATTGACCCTGCAACATTGGGGGACAGCGTTACAGAGTCAGTTCTTACCATGTCACCTATTGTGGTTCTAGTTTATCAAATCCTTATACTTTAGTAAAAGAAACCGTTTCTCTTTCTTGTAAGATGCTCGGAGTTTATACGATTCAAGTTCTTCGTCAGTAGCTTGTAAGTAAGCGTGTAGTAAGTTTATCTGCTTGTTAAAATGCTTCTTGTCTGCCCACTGTTCGATGCCTGCGTGCTTAGCACAAAGCCAGATGCAGTTCCATGCCTGTTCACGTTTGCGCCCGAGACAGTGTTCTATTGACATTCTACCTGAGCATGTTTTCTCTTTGCGTCTAGCACAGACTTGAGGTCTAGCTAAAAGCTCTTTAAGCACCTTTGGATTCATTTTTTTCATAATTGTGTGGGCATTTGCCGTATTTACCTTTGGCGAAATTGCAGTTCATACATAGTATCTGAAACCCGTCTGGAAAGTTATTTCTTTTTAACCACCTATACAGAGAGGTTTTTAGGTTTCTTCTGTGGTATGCTCCGTCGTTATTTATGTGGTCTATGGTTAAAAATTCAAATAAATTCTCGTGACAGCATACACATTTTGGGTTAGTTCCACCGTAGCCCTCCATTACTTCCCTCCTCTCCCTTTGATTCCTTTTCTTTGTTGTAGCCCTGGCAGCGTCTGTTTGACTGTGTTTTATAGAGCAGGGCTTACAGTGATAATGTGTGCCATCATGGCTTGCAGGGTTATTGTAAAACTCGGACCTATATTTATACTCCTTACACGTAGAGCATCTTCTAAAGACAACTCCCTGTCGATTTACCTCCCTTGGTGCTCGTTTCTCTTGCCCCAACCTTCTTCTATAACAATCT
>Ga0098051_1000930_pt1 | contig 10911 bp, 11 predicted proteins | sample 14BtaG_FD_77069 | JGI IMG/M metagenome (GOLD analysis project Ga0098051, IMG submission 77069) | Marine viral communities from the Subarctic Pacific Ocean - 14B_ETSP_OMZ_AT15311_CsCl metaG | ecosystem: Environmental > Aquatic > Marine > Oceanic | place: Pacific Ocean | collected 2015-01-18 | reverse complement strand
TGTTAAACCTTCGTTTGGGTCAACTATTGTATTTTTTACAACATCTTGTTCTAAACTAATCTTTTTTTTTACCTCTTCTTCGACTTCCTCTTCTTTCTCATAAGTTACAAAAAAGTGTAATGATGTCAATGAAATAAGTGGTAATAACCCTCCTTCTAAGAATGCTAACCACCTTTTAAGACCTATTGTTGATGTTGTACCTGCCATTTCCCATATTGGGGATGTCAATTCAACCCAAGACTTAAATAATTCACTTGTTTCATCTATTTGATAGTAGGAATAGAAAATATTACCTATCATCTGAATAAATGTTACTAAACCAAACATAAACCATACACCACCTCTAATCTTATTTGTTGCTGCCACTAGAGCTGTCATTGCACCAACTTCAATTGCTATAGATAAATAAATTGCCCAACTGATTGGGTTTGCCATCTCATACCAAGTTACAACGTGAGATATAGATATTGCTGCAACCAATAGGATTGGTATTAAAAACATACTTCTGTTAGGATTATCAATAATCCAATTCCAAACCTTTTTCATAACTAATCTCTTAGTGACTTAACACTATCTTTTATCATTTTATGTAATTCCATTAGTTGTGGACCCCTATCAACTCTAGAAATAGTGTCATCTAAACTTAAATAAATGGATAATTTTTCTTTCCTTAAAATCTCAGGAAAACTATCTATCTTCTCTTCGTATCTATCAACTTTCTCTTGTAACTCAATATTAGATTTTTCTAAATTGTCAACAGAAACTGATTTCTGACAAGACCTAAAAAAGAAGAATACAAATAATATCCCTAAAACATATAGTTTATTCTTTTTAATAAAATCAATAACTTTTTTCATAATTAATTCTTTTTATATAAATATCTTAAAAAATAATAATGTTATTTTAACAAAAAGTGTATAAAAAAAGGGGGTAAAAATACCCCCTTCTACTTAAACAACTATAAAACAAAACTACATTAGGTATTCGAAAACACCATCTGTATTACTTCTAATCTTTCTAATTGCAGATTCCTTAATCTGTCTAATTCTTTCTTTTGTTAAATCATAGTCTTCTCCTATTTGAGATAAAGTCAATGCTTGTCCATTTATTCCGAAATAACAATATATAATATCTTGTTCTCTTTCAGATAATCCCTCCATTGCTTTTTGGAGTTGTTTCTTTATGTTTTCTTCTTCAGATACAATTTCATCTGGGCTACTAAAGATATCATCTTGTAACATATCCCCTAATACATCACCATCTTCATTTATTGGTGTTGATAGTGAGTTACAATAAGGGACTTCAATATAATCAAAGTCATTATCTGTTGCAGCTCTTTCATTTTCTTTTTCAAACTCATCTACTTCTTTTCTAAGTTTAGATAGTTTGTTTATCATATTTGCTGGTAATCTAACCGTTCTGGAGTTTTCATTCAAACAATGTTTAATTGCTTGTTTAATCCACCAAACAGCGTAAGAGATAAATCTAAATCCCTTTGTGTGGTCGAACTTCTGTGCTGCAGTGATTAAACCATAGTTACCCTCAGATATTAAGTCCGCTAAAGATACCCCTTGATATTGGTAGTCTTTTGCCACCTTTATTACAAATCTAAGATTTGCATTTACTAATTCATTAAGTGCAATCTCATCACCTTCCTGTATTCTTTTAGCCAATTCAATCTCTTTCTCTGCAGTGATTGTGTCGCTTTTTCTTACATCTTTTAGGTAAATGGATAAGCTGTCCTCTTTTGTGTTGATAAACCTGTTGTTCATATAAAAATCCTTTTGTTTTACTAAATTATGAAATTATTGGCAATATTCCAAAAGTAATATTACTTTTTAGAATATTTCTCTAACAAAACTTTTTCTCTGTCGCTTAGATTTTCAAATCCTACTTTACTAATTTTATCTAAAATCTCGTCTAAATCCGGTTCTACTTCCTCTTTCTTGTGCGATTTTTTCATAAAATCAATAACAGTCATAAAATCATTTTCATCACCTTCTTCCATATCTTCGATGTCTTTGAATAAATCCATCTGTTTGAAGATGTCTAAACTGTCTTGTATGTTCTGATAAAACTCTGAGTTATCAATTTTTCCTCCAAATAACGTATCTTGAAACTTATCATCTCTGATGTTTGCTGAGAAGAATCCTGGTGTCATCTCAAATACGATATATGACTTTTCTTCTTTGTTTAATTCACTTTCTAATTCTAGTACATTCATTTCAGACATAAATGTCGCAATGATTAAACCAGTACCACTCACAAACGATACTTCACTAGTTGCTAGTTTCTCTAAAATCTCAGTTAAGTTGTTTACATTACCTAACCCTACTAAACAATACGCTCTTAAATTTAAATTCATAACACTCTATTTTATAAATACTTTTAATTAACAATTATCATACCCCAAAGGTAATTAATTTATTTTTAATGACGAAATGTCATCTTTCTTTGTCACAGTAATTATTTTGTCTGCCCAATCCTGTGCTATTGGATTATGTGTGATAAACAATATGATATCATACATTGTTTTTATTTTATCAAAAAACATTTTAACGTTATCTAAATTGACATCTGCAACTTTACCTAAAACCTCATCAAATACTATTACATTTGGTTTTGGTAGTGTTGATATTCTTCCTAACACACAACGAAGTGCTAATGATGCTACGGTAGATTCAAAACCAGAACCACTCTTTAACTTCTTTTCTACTCCATTTTTAATAATTAGAAACTCAACTTCATTTTTATCACTCATACTCAACTCCAACTCAAAATCACATACATCATCTATCAATCTTTGTAACTCATAGTTGATAATTGGAATTACTGATGTTAAAACTAATTTAGATATACCATTTTTACCAATCATTTTGTGATATACCTCAAATATTCTAAGTACATCTGTTTCTTTTTTGATTACCTTAATCAGTTCTTTGTTTTCCTTAATAACATTCTCACTATTTTTGATTTCATTACCTAAATCAGTGATTGTCTTATTTATTTCATCTCTTTCTCCGTTTAAGTTAGATAAAAGTTGGTTATATCCTAATACTTTACTCTCAACTTCTCTGTTACTCTCAATAGACTTAATGTTTCTTTTGTAGGCTTTTAGAATCCCTTTGTTTTCTTTTATGTCTACTCTTAGTCCTTCCATCTCTACTTCTAATCTATCTCTAACTAACTCTAACTTATCCTTTTTGTCTGATTTTTCTTTTGTTTCTACTAATATACCAATTTTTCCTAACAAATCGGTTAAATCTTTATTTTCTTTTACTAATTCCTTCTCTTTTACACTCTTTTCCACTTCTAATCCCTTAATTTGCTCTGTATGGTCTACATCTGCTAGTGGTTGTTTACATAAAGAACATATTTCACCTTCTTTCATCTCTGTAATTAGTGATTGTTTTGTCTTAATGTCTTTTTCTATTCCACCGATAGATATTTTTAACTCATTCTTATCATCAATTAAGTCATTATACTCATCTTCATCAAAATCTACTTCACCTATCTCTTTTATCAGACCTAAAGTTTCATCTAATGATTCTTTCTTAGTAATACCATCCTTTAATAAGTCTTCTATCTCTTTTTCTAATGTTTGTGGGTTTACCTCTTCAATCTCATCATCAATATCTACCTTTTGAGCAAGTAACTTATCTTTCTTCTTTGTTGCAATGTCTATCTCACCCTCTTTATTAGTTAAATCTACCTTACTTGTTTCAATACTTTCATTATAAGTAACAATGTTTTCCCCTTCTTCTGTTATATCATCAGTTAAGTCTTTTAAGTTATAGATATTGGACTTCATTGAAGACTTAAAGTCAGACATCATCTTCTTATTGATTGCTTCTTTTTGCTCAATTACCTCTAAACCAATGAACTTAGTAAGTAACCTACCTCTCTCTGTTGGTTTGGTAGCAATTAAACTCTCTAAGTTACCTGCAGTTGCTACTATGGTAGTCATAAAGTCACTCAATGATCCAATAGTCTCTGTGATTAGTTTATCTGTTTCTCTTCTTTGCTCTCCCTCTAAGTTTTCTCTATTACCATCTGCTAGTAACTTATAGAAATCCAAACTATTAGATGCAGTGAAACCACCAGCTTTCTTAGCCTTTCTCTTAATTTTTCTTTCAATAATATAATCCTCACCATCTATAGTAATTAAACCACCAACAGTTACTTCATTCTTTTTTCTATATTGATTGAAGTTTTCCAATGCAACATCTGTCTTTGTTGTTTTACCAAAGAATAAGAATAACAAAGCATCAATACTGAATACTGTCTTACCACCCTGATTAGCTGGTTCAGATTTAACAATATTCAACCCTTTCAACTTACTATAATCTAATGTATTATCATCACCATAAGATAAGAAATTATCAATCCATAGATTTTTCAATTCCCATCTTCTATATCTAAAGTCTTCTATTTCACCATTAAATAAAGTTTCATTTATTTTATCATCTAACTTACATAATCTCTTAAAGTCTACTTTAGTGTCATTTCTCTTTAACCATTCACCAAATAACTTCCTTTGGTATTTTTCATCCATTATGTTTTCAATCAAACCATCACTAATGTCAATTACCTTACCTTCCTTATTCTTAATGATAGGAATGAAGTTTATCTTTATTGAAGTTGTAGGTACCCCATACTTCTTTGAGAAATATGATTTAACCCTATTCTTTGCTTCAACTGTTCTATTTTCAGGATAGTCTTCCCAATCTACTCTTATATTTGCTTTCTCTGGTACGTGTACCTTTGTTAAAGTTTTTTCCATCATCTTATTATTTTCCCATTAAGTTAGAACCACCGCTCCACCAACCTTTTTCATCACTACCATAAATGTCATCATTATTATTGGTATTTTTTGGTTTTGCTTTAGGTTTTTTTAATTCTTCTAATTCTTCTTTTGTTCTACTATGAGATTTTACCTCATCTTCCCAAAACGTTTTATATTTCTCATCAACCTTTTTATCAGTTTGTTTTTTTAATTTACTAATTTCTTTTTTAAGTTTTTTCACTTCTTCATTAGCAACTTCTATATCTTCTTTTTGAGTTTGATGTAATTCCTTCCAATTTAAGGATTTATCTAATTCACCCTCTAACTCTTTTATCCTTTCGTCTTTAGTTATATCATTTAATAGTAATAAAGTTTCAGCTAAATCTTTTTTTATTTTGGTTGCTTCTTCTTTCTTTTTCTCTAATTCATCAGATAAAGTATTCTTTTCTTTATCCAACTCTTTAGATGTTTTAACCTCTAATACCAATTTGTCTTCTAAGTCACTTATTTTATGCGTTAAATCAGTAATTGTTTCATCATCTGTCACATAAATCTCTTTTTCTACAATTTTTTCTATCTCTTTAACAACTTCTACCGGAACTTCTTTTTCAACCACTATCTCTTTGATGACTTCTTTTTCTACTATTCTATCCACAGGTACTTCTTTAATGACTTCTACAGGTACTTCTACTTTCTTCTCTACTACCTTTTCAACTTCCTTAATAACCTCAACAGGGACCTCTTTAATTACTTCCTTAACAACTTCTTTGATAACCTCTTTCTCAATTATCTCTGGCTCTAAGTTATGAGAGAATGGGGCATTACCATATTTCTCTGTATTGAATCCATTAGTAATCATCTTATGCATGAACTCATCTACATTAGTAATATTGTTTGCTCTACAATACTCCCACATCTCATCTTGTAATTTCTTAGGTATTTCCATTAAACATTGATTAGTTTTTCTGTTTCTGTTTCCAAATCATCTAATGAAGTAATCTTAAATACATAATACCCATAATCCAATTCAATATTATGCTCTGTAAAACTTCTTTCCTTAACATCCCATATTAAGTACCCATGTTCATATAACTTCTCACCAAAGTCTTGTTGTATCATTGAGGATGAATAACTGATTGGTATTCCTTCATGCTCAAAACTCTGTCTCATATGTATATCACCCATAATAACCATATCACAACCCTCAAATTGTTCCAAATCATTATAGTCCTCAAACTCATAACCAATTGCAGTTAAAGCCCCATTTACTGGTGCGTGATACAACCCAATATAAGTTTTATCTTTACCATACTCTTTTCTACCATCTTCAATATTAGGTCTTTCATTTTCCTCAAAGATTGAGTATACACACCAAACAATATTATCATCTGGATAACACTTACTCTCTTTTAGATAATGGACTTCTTTATTGTTTATTGCTTCAATGATTGGAGTAATACTATCCATTCTGTCTTTATTGTTTTCCAATAAGTCGTGATTACCTGCAATGATTACCACAGGACATAATTTACTACATTCATTTAGAAACCAACTAACAAGCGAAAATAACTCATTAGATATGGTTATTTTTTGGTGAACTATATCACCAGCAATTACAACCCTACACTCATTATGTTTTAGGTTGTTATCTTCTATGTATTCTTTTGCTTCTTCAACAAACTTCTGACATCCATCTCTAGATTCCTCAATACGTTTATAAGTTCTGAAATGTAAATCCGCAACGTGAAATATTTTTTTTACCATAAACTTATGTTTTTAATAATTATAGGGATTATCCCCCAAAAAGACAAATAGTTGATTAATAGTTGTTTTATTTAGTTGTCTTAAACAAATGTCATTATAATAAAAAAGTACTTTATTTATTCAAATAAAAATACTATATTTGTATGAGATAGGTTACATAAATCAAAAAATAAATAATATGGTAGAAATTGTAGAAAAAAAGTTAAAACCACTATATAAATGGACTGGTGGTAAAAGAAAAGAAATTAAAGTATTTTCAAAGTATTATCCAGATTTTGTTAAAGAAAATATTAAATATAAATTTGTAGAACCATTCTTTGGTGGTGGTGCAGTATATTGGGATTTAAACGCAGATAATAATGTAATAAATGATATTGATGTTGAATTAGTTAACTTTTTAATAAATGTTAAAAATAACTCTACCAATCTTATTACTTTATGTAATGATACATCAGAAGCAATAAAGAATATTACAGATGAAGAAAAATCTCTTATGGAGGAATTTGCGATAGAAAAGAAACAATTAAAATCTGAATTAATCGATATAAGTGATGATATAATTGCGGATTTAGATGAAAGAAAAAGTAACATAATTAAAGAATATAAAACTAAAAGAGGTTTAATATATTATGATTGGAGAAATAAAGATAGAAATAATGGTTTAAGTGATTTATCTGATATAGATAGAGCTTTTAGATTTTTATTGGTTAATCAATTAGCGTTTAATGGGATGAGAAGATTTAACTCAAAAGGTGAATTTAATATCCCATATGGTAATTATAAAACTTTTAACCCACAGATTACTAAAGAACACGTAAATAAATTAAGAGATACTGAAGTACATTGTGGGTCGTATAAAACTATTATGGAAAATAACGACACAGATAATACATTCATATATTTAGACCCACCTTATACTAGAGAATTTAAAGAATATTCACATAATAATGTTTTTGGGGAAGAACAACAGATAGAATTATTTAATACATTTGCAAGTATGAAAAACGCAAGTGTTATGATAATAATAAATAAAGATGATTTTACAACTAATCTTTATAAGGACTATATTAAAGATAGTTATGAATTAAAATACTCCACAAATATTAAAAATAGATTTAATAATTCTGTGGAGCATTTAGTTATAACAAATTATTAGATTAGTTCACCGAATTTTTTCATTGTGTGGTAATAATTTTCTTTAGTAGTGGTAATACCCATTAGTTTGAAGAAGTCTTTTATGTAAAACAAATTTGTTTTTGTTTTTACATTTATTCCTTTTTCGTGTTCCCACCAACATGTTATTAACCCAGAAACAATCTTTTTATTAGGGTGAATTGTTTTTAAGTATGAGGTAATATCACTTATTTTTTTGTCTGTTGCTTTAGACTTTTCAGAATCTAAGTTTAAATTTATTTTACTTTCAAAGTAATAAATTTTATCACCCATTATGAAACATATATCTACATCTTTTTTATTTGTATTTATAGTTATATATTCTTCATGTATTATTTCGTAATTAAAATTACTTATAATACCCTTAATAAATCCTTCGAATATACTTCCAAATCTAATGGATTGTGATTGATCTAAATTAGGGTTATTTAATAATTTTTTTACATTGTAATCTTTAATCGGCTCCTTCTGCATTTTGCCGATAAACTCTTCCGTTAAAAGTATTTTGTCTATATCTATCATACTTCCAATATACTAAAAATAATTAAAATGTCAAAACATTTCAGGGTTTTCTAACTTAAACTTAAACATATCATCTACAATATTTCCATAATCATCACATTTGATAATCTCATAGTTTGGGTTTTCTTCATTAAACCATACTAAATAAGAATCTCCCAATTTAAGGTTGGTATTTCTCTCTACTATCTTCTTATAGATGTTTAATTGTAGTGAATAGGTTTCATACTCACAATCATCCAACATATATAAAATGTGGTTTAACTTTTTACCAAAATCATTTTTCATATTCAGTTTGGTATTGGTTTTCCAATCCCATATCTGTAAACATTCATGTTTTACATTCCAAAACAATTGGTCAATCATACCCGTAAGATTTAACTCACTATCCCCAACAACCAACTCTGACTTAACAGGAATTAGTTTACCAGATGCAACTGAATCATTATAGAAGTTTAATGCATATTGTTTCATTACATTAAATGTTTCCTCTATTTCAGTGAATTGTAGACCTTCTGGACTTTTTTCTGGATAAGGGAAAACTCTATTACTCATATAATTCTCAATGTAATCATGTAATGTGGAACCCTCAAAGGTTGCATGATTGTTTTTATACTTCCAATCTCTTTTAACCTCTTCTTCTGTAACCCACTCACTTTCTGGTTTTGGCTTTGAGTAATCTGGTCTTCCATATTTATCTCCCTCCATAGGATAGAAGTTTTGTTTGTGAGCATATTTGTCAGCCATAGATTTAGCTTTATACTCATAACCTTGTCTCAAAGCCCATTTATCTGGCTTATCAACATTATCCTCAAATGGTTTCTTAAACTTACCCAAAAAACCTGTACAAGAGATTGTTGGCTTTCCATCTATATAATATTTGTGTGGCTCATCATAATATTTAATATGATTAAACTTTGCCAATTCTAGTATTGTATCCATATATTAGATATTTATTATGTAAAGATAAGAATTATATTGGGAAAAAGAAAGAAATATGAATATTAGTATAGTAAAAATATTAAAACATATAGAAGATAAGGTTAACGATTCTAGTATGTTTGGAAATGACAACATAGATGATAATTATATTGATGGAATCATGAATGATGCACATACTTTTGAGGATTTTTATCATATGGTTGAAGGTTTTTCAATTGTTAGTGGTTCTGATAACATAGATAGATTGATTGCAACATTTTGTATTAATTGGAAATTATGTAGTGGTGATTGGGATAGATTTATATCTGGTGAATTAAAATTAGAAAACCCAAAAAAACAAGAATACAATATAGAAAATACATATATCGCAAGTGTTTCTAGAAGTGAATATGGGTATATAGATTCTTATCTACCATCATCTGCTCTTTGGTCAGCAATGGAATATGAGATAGATATGAGTGTAGAGGATGAAGAAATAATAGAGGTATGGGATAATAATTGGGAAATAGTATAATTACAACATACTCTCTTTTATCTTACCCGCATTTTTCAATATTCTAATGATACCTTTCTTACCTAATTTTTGATATACATCACTGATATCAAAACCATCGGGCATCTTAACAAGTAATACTCTATTATGTAATTTTGTATTATTTAATTCTTTATATAACTTAACAGCGTCTCTATACGCATCACTATCTAAAACAATAACCACCTTAGCAGTTAGTTTAGTTAAAAGACAATCTAATATGTGGTCGTTTAATACTTTCCCTAATAATGGAATACTATTTGGTATTGGAATGTGGTCGAATACCCCTTCTACAATATAAACATTACTATCCCAATTTATCTTACCTTCATTAAAGATGATGTCCATCTTAGAAACTTCTGGATTTTTATACTTCATCTTAGTAAACCCATAACTCCTTCCTAAGAAATAATTTATGTCCCCATTTTTGTCGATACTTGGGACAATAATCCTACCAGCATAATCACCATAAGTTGCATAACCCAATTCATATCTCTTAATTAAATCCATACCGATATTCCTCTTTTTAAGATACTCAATTGCCTTACCATAGTCATAACTACCATCATCTTCAGATAGTGGCTTATACTCTTTAGGAAGACCTTCTATGATTAGTTTCTCTTCTTCTCCATCTACTACCTTTGGTTGAAATGGGTTGATGAGGTTATATCTCTTTAGATGATTTCTATTACCATAGTTTTTGATTAGTCTTCTTACTGTTCCGTGTGTCCCATTGGTTTCACTACAAGCCCAACACTTATATACGCCAGAATCATAATTGACTTCTAGGTTTCCTTTACCGTCACCTTCCATCAATCCTTTTTCCATTGCACACTCAGGACAATCAAATGATATTTGTCCCTTTGCTTCATAATGTTTCTTATGATTACCTAAAAAATCTTCTAATATTTCTACTACTAACTCTGACATATTTCATAACAAAGATAGATAAAATAAATTGAAAGGAAAAGTTTAAGCTGTAACTGGTTCAGTTTTCCATGCCCCTAACTTCTGCATAGCGCCTAAAACAACTGCGTAAGAATCTGTCATATCAAAGTTTTCTTTCTTTAATTTCATATTCTTATCATACAACCATATAATCTGAGGCTCTCTATCCGATACTTTTTCCCAAATAACCATTTTCTTATCTATATCAAAAGAATGTCCACCGAATAATACTTCTTTGTTTTTTGCA
>Ga0098051_1000923_pt1 | contig 10955 bp, 19 predicted proteins | sample 14BtaG_FD_77069 | JGI IMG/M metagenome (GOLD analysis project Ga0098051, IMG submission 77069) | Marine viral communities from the Subarctic Pacific Ocean - 14B_ETSP_OMZ_AT15311_CsCl metaG | ecosystem: Environmental > Aquatic > Marine > Oceanic | place: Pacific Ocean | collected 2015-01-18 | reverse complement strand
TTGGCGATAGAAACCACCAACCGCAAATTACAGTTGATGAGTTTCTCGTACGCCCTCTTTCCCATCCGCTCCTGCTTAGGCGTAGGACTCTCAGCGTTGACCCAAGCAGCAACCTGCCGGGCCAACATAATCTCCTGACTCTTAGTCAACAGAGGATACCTGCCAATCTCTGCCAGATAATCAGCCAGCGTATCCACCATCAACCCTCCTCCACAGGAACAACAAAGAAATCAAAATAACTATTCCGCTGGAGCGCCCTGCAAATATCAGCAGCCTTTTCAATAGTCACATACGTCCCAGCGTCAGTACGCATCGGTGTGTACATAATCCCATCCCCCGAACTTCCATAAGCAGCTGCCAAATACTGCAACCCCTCAGAAGTAGAGCGAGCTAATGCGTAGCGTGTCATGTGTAGGGTAGTAACAACCCCAATACAATAGCACCTTAACCGTCTTCACTGTCCTTCTTCTTCTTGGAGCGCCCCTTCACCCTGTTGCTAACCGACTCCCTCCACACCGCGTGATCCTTAGCCGCAGCCTCCCCATAAACAGACGAAGGCAACGTCCGCTCCAGGTGCGAATAAAGAATATCCCTCATCACAGCCGTGGGACGCTTACCCTGCTCCGCAGCTATATCCTGCAGCAATTCCGCACGATTGGGATCAAGCAACAACTGAACATATATCTTTGCTCCGTGTCTCGTCGCCATTCATCTAGTACAACTGTTCACATACTACAGCACACTACCAGCTAAGGGGCTGATCCAACTTCGCAGCCTTCGTTTTCGCACCCCGATTCTGCCTGGTACGCGATCTCGTACGTTGCTTGCGACACCCAGTCCGCACCTCCTCAGCCCGCTCCAGGAAAAGCGTGGCCCTCATGATGTCACTCACCCAAGCCGTCTTACACGCCTCAAGCAGTTCTGCCATCGCTATCTGCCTGCCAGTCCTTGAGTCCATCAGCGAGGTGGTACGCAGCCTGCATTGCTCCCTTCAGAGTACCAAAAGTCCCCTCAGTTTCTGTGTTCTGCATCTTCAACCTCCACACATTCCCAAACCGCACCACCGAAAAACCAACGTTCACGCAAACTGGTCCAAATCCACAATTCAGGCTACATCCCGATCCGCATAAATCCGATCAATCAAGATATCTAACAAGTTCTCTTTACTATCCCCCGCCTGCAAATGACTGGGACGCACACACGCAGAGTTATTGCACTTGTGTAACACCGCCTTAGGCTCAATACCCGTTGCCAATAGAAACGACAACCTATGCGCTAACCAATCCTTACCCCTGTAATAGAACCGGCCATACCCATCAGCATTCGACGTCCCAGTCCAGCTCCAGCAGCGAGTATCAAGGTGATCCTGAGTCGGACCTCGCTTATCAACCCGCAACCAGAACTTCCTCAGACCTTCAGGATCCACCGAAAACCTGAGCAAAAACTACCAAACCTAATTTTACTGGCGCCCTATGCGCGATGTTAAGTTTAGTGACACTCAGCCCAGCTAGCCCCAGTTTTTACATCCGCTACAGCTGGAACGTCACCAAGCCACTTAGCTTCTGCCGACTCCATTGCAACATTTAGGATCTGCATCCACTTCTCTTCTTGCCCTTTTCGTACCAAAAGGAGAAGTTCATCATGGATCGCAGCACAGAGTTTGGCCTCATCACTACCTTGCAGATGCGTCCACAGTGCCCCAATCGCACACTTCAGTATTGCCGCACCAGCTCCCTGGACTGGCGTATTAGCTCGAACCGTCAACCTATTCGTAGCGCCAGGCAAAAAACGACGCAAACCAGTTACCGGAACCCGTATTGATACCAGTTTCCCGGCAGTGTTATCGGACTCTCTAGCCAACTGGCGGTGCCAGGCTTGCACACCGCCATAAGTGTCGAGCCACTGTTGTCGCACAAGCCTTGCTTCTTCGAGCGTAATCTGCACTCCCATACCAGCTGCATAATTACGCAAACCGTTTGCACCTGAGCCATAGGCCAAACCAAAATTGGCTGACTTGCTTGTCTGACGCTCACATCGCAATGCTTCAGAAGTAACCGTATGTAGATCCTGCCCATCAATAAAAGCAGTACACATGTTCTCGTCTTGAGCCACCACGGCCAACAACCGCAACTCCATCTGTGAAAAGTCAGCCCCTATAAATGACCACCCCTCTGGTGCGATCACCGACTCCCTGAACTGGGCATCTCTAGGAACCTGCTGAAGATTAGGGTTGCTGCAAGTCATTCGCCCCGTCTCTGCACCAAGCTGCCAATAGCTGGCACGTACAAACCCATCAGGGCTTTGGTGCTTTAACAACGCCGCCACCATTTGACGCCTTTTTTCTGCTTTTTTCCACTGCAAGTAAGTAGCAACAACACTGTGTTTTCCTGCGTATTCCCGCAATGCTGCCCGAGACGCGCTCGGTTTCCCAGTTTGGGCATCAATTGGAGTTTCCCCCAAAATCAGCGTCATTTTTTCCAGCAGCTGCTTAGGGCTTCCAATGTTGAAACCGGCGAGTTGTTTTGTACCAAGCCAGATAGACCCAGATTCGCGAGCCCTAAGGTTAAAAGTTCCATCTTCGTTGCGCGGTAGTTTCTCTTCCCTAGGTAATGCTTCGTCAAGCTCCAGATGGAACTCACGACCGAGGTTTTCAATGTCTTTTTCGTAGTCAACCTCAATCCCCTGGAGCGCCTTCCGGCTAAACGGTAGCCCGTTATTAGCCATCGAAGCCATACCAGGCAATGCCCTACACTCCAGCGAATATGCAGCACTCAAACCTTCATCTGTAATTTTTTTATGCAGTACAATTTCCAGCTCACATAAGACTTCTACATCTTTTGCTGCGTAAATTATTTGCGCTTCAGTTAGCTCACCGCTCCAGTCAGAACGTTGTTGTTCTTTGTCTACCTTAATACCCAAGTAACGCTTAGCTACAGGAGCCAAACTGTGCTTAAGGTTGGGCATTCCATTGGTCAGGATCTTCGACGCGAGCATTGTGCAGCGAACTTGTCCGCGAGGATGCCACCCATATACTGCACACCACCCAAGATCGAAGCAGGCGTTATGGGCAGTCCAGAAGCGATTACCGTTCGTAAAGAATAAATCAAGCTGCGCAAGTTCCTTTTCCGACGCTGCAAATAGGTCGACAACAACCACGATCTTCCTTGCCGTCGACCCGAATTGAAGTAACCGGAGCCCGCCGATCTCCGGCCTGAGTCCTGTGGTCTCGCAGTCGAAACAGATCGATGTGGCGGTGTTGAGCTTCTCAAGATGCTCGAAGCCTAAATAGGTTTTGTAGTCAGTCATTAGCTGGTGCGTAGTGTTTGATGAGCATGTCGATATACCAACGGGCTTTTTGTAAGTCCTGTACACCGTTCTTATCTCTGAATCTCCAGCAATATTTGAAGATGTTTCCTCGGAGATAGCCCTGAAATTCTTCAGGTGACATCGAGGCTTCCATTGCTGTGATGCACTCAATCCCACCACTGGCGTAGTGGGAAGGGTGATTGACTAAATCAAATTCCGGCAAGGGATGGCTCGTACTGGGGGGTGGGGTCAAAGTCAACGATGTAGTCCACATGGGGCATAATTTCGTCCTCGATTACGTCGAGGAAGCCGCCGTCATAGGCGTCCATCATGTGCTTACCTTTTTCAGCTTCCAGCAGGACACGCATCCTCTGCTGGAACGTGTATAGCAGCCGGTCGATGTTCATCTCGTTGATGTTGTTGGTCGTGTAAGCAGAAGTCATGGTCGGTAAGTGATTACTTGGATACTGTACTACATCAGGAAGGGTTGTCAACGTACTCCCACAGGGAAACGTCTTCTGCAAGCTCCATTTGCTCGGTCTTGTAGCGAAACTGGTCGAGGTCAGTGTCGTCAGCAAGCAAGACCTTGGCTTCGCAGGCAGTAGGAACAATAGTCTGCTCACCGTAGGAAGTGCAGCCAACCACAACGTCAACATCAGCTGAGATGTGTGCATACATACCAGCATCCTCAGCAAGTATTTCAAAACCTGTGATTGCTAAGACAGTCATGGTGGTAGGTGTTTGGTACTCCATTACCCTACTACACAATTGCTTTGGTGTCACCTGCGAACGACCCATCCTCGTAACCTTCTTTAACTTCGTCACCGTACTGAGCATTCATCTCAACGCACCAAGCTTTTAAGGCTTTCCCAACATCCGTGAACTTCGCTACCCCTAACATCCGCCAAGCGTTCTGAGGGTCATAAAACAGCTGAGATGAGTTCTTGTAGTAGCCCACAAAGAAATTTTGCCCTTCCCGAACTCTGTGGTACGTGAAAAGAAAACCGCGTTCGTTACCTTCAAACTCGATGACGCGCACAAAAAAACCTAGGTGACCAAACCTAGGTTATACATTCGACAGATGTGATGAAGAAGACGGCTAATCAATTAACGAAACGTAGTCACCTCCGATAAAATTTACTCCATCACCGTATCACACTTCAGTAGCGTCTACGTCGATAATAAACGCATTGATCGCGGGTAAATCTTCAGGCTCCAGGTGAGTGGTCAGGAGGACATCAATACCGTGCGCCAAGGCTTGAGGAACGTCTGTTTCCAGTTTGCAGTAATCCTCCGGTGTGTCTGCGTAGATAACTTCCTCTACGTCCAACACACGATCATGGTCGTCTGCTGTTGTAAACCTTACGATGGCTATGACATCAGGGATCTGAACACTACAGAAAAAATTCAGCCTTGAATAAACGGCTGACTCTTCTTCCACGTCCCGCCCTTCTTTACTAGACCCATTATGGCTATGTCCACCAGGAGGCTTTTCGAGCTGGAGCGGATGAGGCGGGAGATCAAGTCTTGTCGCGACCCAGAGACTTTGCAAGCCATCGGAAACCAACTCCTCACTATGTATTTTAAGCAGCAGGAAACGGTGGAACAGCTTATCTCTAGGGGTTGGCTGCCTACTCACACGGCCCCATGAGTTCAACAAATACATAGTTGACAATCCGCTCCACCTGATCGCGTGGAAGGTCAGCGACCCTATTCGCTCGGCTAACCAGTGCCGAATACTCCGTTGGGGAGTAGCGCTTGTGCGGGACTGCCCTACATCGAAGGAGTTCTGAACGGGATAAACCTGTTTTTTGTGCTTCTGCATCGAGGATAGCCAAATCATCTGAATCAATTTTTACTCTGATTTCCGTGCGCTTCATTGAGCAGACTCCTTGGAATTTTCAGCAGCCATACGAGCATCGTGATACACCACTTCTGTCTCTAATCTCGCTTGCCTACGAGCCGACACTGCATTACTACAGTAATTAAACAGCTTCATACGTTGATTAGCCTTGATCTTCATAGAGATCCTGTGCAGCGAGAACTGTAGTTTTTCTGAATCCAAGTCAGGGTGGGTGAAGTCGTCGCAGCTAAATAGTGCGTTCGACATCATTGAAACCGTCCACGCCTGAGTAAACGGCGTGTCTAGCAGTTCCGCTAGGGTGATTTCTTTAGCCCAGCCCAGTAATTTTTCGGAAAACTCAAAAGTTTCAGTGTCCATAGTTTTTGTGTTTTGTTGACTCACACAGAGTAGCACAGAAACAACAAAGCCGCCCGTGAAGGCGGCAATGAAGCAGTGGGCCGGGCGAACAAGATGGCTCGTAGGACACCGGGCAACTGAGTGACGGGCTGGACTAACTAGGTCAAAGCACTGAAGCTGCTAATCAGCGACCCAGGCGGTCAACCCCAATGTATCACAAAAAGTTTAATCCCACACGCTTTGATCGAGCGAGGAGTTGATCTCCTCTTCCGTCCTCGCGTGGGAACAAGAAGACACGTCCTCAACATCAGCAGAAGGCGCTCCAGGGCTGGAATTCACAACAGGACACTTTTCCTTAGGTAGGTCTTTTGAGGTCAAGTGTCCTGTTGTAGAAGTCGCTTCATTACTGGTGGTTTGGGGTCGTTGTCCTGTTGGTTTAGCCTCCCCGTGCGCGAGAAGAATCCGATAGAGCTTCACATCCTTACCACCCTCAGGATTCTTCTCCTCTTTCACCTCAACAACCCCACGACCCTCTAATCGCTGGAGCGTTTTGTTGATAGCAGCCACAGAACCACCAACCAACGGATCGCTGTTGAGGTCACTACGGCTCATCCACGATTCAGAGGTTTGAAGCCTGTTCATGATCCGGTCAGCAACAGATCCAGCCTTCGTCTGTACTTCCTCCTTCTTCTTGATTTCCTTGATGTGGATCGTTAAGTCGTCCATCTGACTCTGAATCAACGTCTCACCCTTACGGTTGATCCTCGATTTACCGATAGTGATCACCCGTTGGTCAGCAGTAAGCCCTGAATCTTTCTTGGGCTCAGTGATGTTCCATACCTCACTAACCGCAGCAGCAATCGCTGTAGAGCCCCGAACGCCCCCGTGAGCCTTTGCAGCGTGGTGAAGGATCACAATCGTGCATTTGGGCCACAGAGTCCCATTGGAGTTGTTCAGCCAGTACAAAGGCTGTGCGAACTCAGCTTTGTTCTCATCACCAGCCTTGGCTCCAGAACAGCTGGAAAGCGAGTCAATACAAATCATCGTTGGTTTGAACTCGTTCATCGTCTTAACGAACTGCATCCGCCTGTAGAGATTGAAGTCAGGCTCAAACCGAAAATTGTGTGAGTTCTTGATTTCGTGCAAGTCATACTCTTCACGAAAATCTTGCTCACTCATATCCCCGTTGAAATAAATAACTCTCCCTGCTTCCACTGGAACGAGCTGATCTTTCAGAGGAAAAGGATTACCGTCTACAACGTGTTTCATCAATGCAATGGCTGTAGCTGATTTACCACCACCCGCATCACCAAAGAAAAGAATGCTGTATGGGCTAGGCAGCAAACCCGGAATTAAATACTCCCGCTTACTCGCAACGCACTGATCCATGGTGTGACCAACCCCACGATTCTGCTGAGTGATGTGATCAAGCAACAGCTTCTCCACACCGCTCTGATCCTTGTAACGAGCCTCCATCGCCAGCGCGTGCAACTCGTAATTCATGCGAGCAACGTCGTCACCCTCATAAATCGCCATGCCCCGACGAATCACCTCATCAAAAGAGAGAACAACTTCCCTGGTGCGTTGAATTGCAGCCTCAGCAGTCTCAAGAATTTGTTTGCTGTTTTCGTCAAACCTCGTCCGTTTGGGATCAGCCCTGTCTGCCTGCCAGATCAGTGAGCCCAGCCCTACGGCACCGGGCTTAAAAGATTTCCACGTATTAGTACAAGGGTTCCCTTTTTCCCATTCATCAGCAAATTCACCGTCTCTACGCGACCACTCAGCCCAAAGCTCCAAACCTCTGTCATTCGGCAGGACCGAGTGAATGGCCATTCCGATTTTGATCCAGTGATCACGCTGGCCAGAGCCCCGGTTTTCAATGACGGTGCAGCAATCGTTAATGATCAGCGCAATCTCGTCCTCAGTGCGATCACTGAGGTCCAGTGCAGTCCGATTCTTCAGGAATCCAGTCGGTTTTTTAGCCGACTTCATCTCAGCGATCAACCAATCCGGTGCTACTGGAACGCTGTCTGGGTCACCTTCAAATGTGTATGAGCCTTCACCCCACTTCCCATCGCTAGAGCCGGGATAATCGCCATAGATCAGCCCCTGAGGCCCCCACAACACCTCATAACCATCTGAATGCTCATCAGAGTGGCCCCAACCGCTTACTTCCCCCCACAGAGCCTCTGGGACGCGGAAGATGTATTTAGCCGCATTGGCGCGGGTGGAGGTGACCACGGGAGCACCGTTAAGGCTCCAACCGAATTTTCGCTGGAGGACACCCAAGTTCTTATCGATGTCGAGGATGACAATCCCGCCTCCACGAACACCAGTGAACAGGCCAACAGCACCCAGCGATGAATGTTTCTCACATGCGAGCGTTGCATCGTGCTTGTTGAACGGTTTTTCAAAGGCAGGCTCAAAAGGATTTTTGCCGGTGGCAGCCTTCCCCGATTTCATTGGAGCGCCCTTCTTATAGATGGGAGCCAACACCCAGTCGTTTGGCAGTACAGCCAAAAACTCTCGTAGGTCCATGCGTTACAATCCTAAAGAACAAAGTTACTAGTCCCGCAGGTTTCAGCTACTTGCGGGACTTTTTTCATTTTACAGGGTTGACGCAACCCCGTACCTGTGTGCTACCTTTGAGAAGCCAACACGAGCTAAAGCTCAATGGGTTTCCTTTCCGCAACAGCATCCAAAGCAGTTAATAGCATCGGCAGTGGTGGTGGCTACCTGACAGCCAGCAAGCTTGGCGACGGCGAATCTTTCCGATTTGCAATCGTTAGCGAAGAACCGCTGGAATACCATACTGTGTGGGGTGAAAACGCAGAAGGCCAGAAAAAGCCTTTTCGTTTCTCAGCAGAACCTTCACCATCCGACATCCAAGCCGAACTCGGAAATTTCGAGCAACGGATGAACTACGAGGGCACAGCACTCGAAAAGCCAAAGTTCGCAATCAGCTGCTTCGTCTTTGACTACCAGACCGAAAGCATCAAGGTGCTTGAGATTGGTCAGAAAAGCTTGATGAAAGAACTCGATGCGCTCAGCCAGTCCGAAGATTATGCAGACCTTGGAGCGTGGGACTTCACCATCAGCCGCACAGGCATGAAGCTCAACACTGAGTATCGGATTGTTCCTGGTCCACGTAAGAAAGGTTTTGATGAGAAGATCGCAGCAGCTAAAGCTAACGCAGACGCCAAGGGCTACGACTTAAACCAACTACTGGTTGGGGGAAATCCCTTCGGTGAGTCCAATGCCTAGAGCACACGACAACAGCAGGGGCGCTACTGAACGCGAAACACTCGCAAACATCGAACGCTCCCGCAGGGAGGCAGAAAAAGCTGACAATCCTGATCAGCTCACTGCCTTAGCCAAAGCGTTTTATCACGCCCAACGCAAAACAAAACGCTGACAAATAGGGGGGTGGGGTGTCTGTTTATGGCAGAACGCCTTTTCCCCCTTATATTGAGATAACTATGATGGGGAAGCTGTGTCTTTCAAGATCCCGCCCGCAGACGTAGTAATGCTCCCAGACGGTACATATCAAATCTCACTTGGTATAGACCCCAGGTTCGTCCAGTATGTAACCTCAGCGCACTTACTCGACCAGCACATCAATCAGCTGGAACGTAAATACCGGGCAGAATATGCCCCTGAAGTACAGCCTTACATTGAATGAGTTTAGATAAACAAGACAAACTCGCAGGTTTAAGAAATAAATCCCTGGTACGTGATGACGAGAGCGACCCTGATGGTCGAATCTACGTCGATAAGAAAACCGGCGAAATATTCCATTCAGTAACCCGCATTCTTGGGACGACTGCCCCGTTATCCCAACAAAAAAGACTTGAAAACTGGCTAGCAAGGCCCGGATCCCATGAAACCCGTGATGCAGCAGCAAAAAGAGGCACTGGAGCGCACAACCACATGGAGTATGTGCTCAAGCTGGCCCAACGACTGGCCCGCTCAACCTCCAACAAAAAGGGAGTCTGGAAACCCGGCGAAGACGGGCTTTATCGATGCCCTCAAAAAATCACTCAATGGTCGATGGAAAAAGCATCAGCTGGAGCGCCAAGAGTCCCGTGGGCATCGTCAGGTTACGCTCGCGGGCTTCGGGGTTGGGCAATGGATCACATAACCGCCATCCATAGCGTGGAATTTAGCGGCCACCACCCCGCCGGAATGGCTGGAGCGTGTGATCTACTATGTGATCTCCACATGGAAGGAGGCCCTAAAGGGCCATTCATATTGGATTGGAAAACCAGCGGAAAATCCATTCATGCCGACATGGATGACCAACTACTGCAATACAAATGCCAAACGGGTGCCTACTCCCTAATCCTCAAACACATGACCGGCATCCAAGCTGTCGGTGGAGCGGTCGTGGTAGCCCGCCGCAGCGGCGAACCAATCACCACCATGATCAACCAGCAGGAACTCATCGAGCAAGAGAACCTGTTCCTGGAACGCGCAGAACGCCACTTCGCCCAACTATCAGCCGCTAGAGCCCTAATCGAAGAGGCATAGAATCCCGTGGGCACAATCCTGCTTCACCTGGATCGCCACAGTCTCACAGTATTACTAGAAAGCGTAAACCACCGCCTAGCAACTTGGCCCGGCGGTGATCCTAAAGAGCAAGAGGACTTGATGAAACTCAAATCCCTGTTGTTTGCTGCCCTGCTTGAGTTCACCCTCAACGAACCCTAAATAGGTTGCTGGAACGCACCCGTCAGACCAGCAATAAGTCCATCCAGAAAATCAGAGCTGAACTCCCCAGAGCGAATCAGCTCATTGCGTAACTGCATTGCTTTTACGCAATCCTTTTGTGCATCAGTCTGGTGATATTTGATCACAGCAATGCAGAAAGACTTGTAGTCAGAAGTCATGGCTGGTACGTGATTATTGTGGTGTGAAAATAGTTTTAATTGGATTTCATACCTCTCCTTCGTCTTCGACAGAAACTTTAAAAGCTCCCTGTGGTATCGCATCTAAAAACATTTCATGCAGACCAGCATAAAGCTCTTTTTGGTATTCAAAAGTGTCTTGACGCTTACGGCTGACATCAGCACTTACCCTGGAGCGCCTAGAATAAGTTCTGCAACTCTGGCTGTTTCTGCTTGTGTTTAAGCTACGGTCAGCCTGCATTTCCGCTAGTTGAAAGGCTTGAGCGATCAAGTAGAGATCAGCAGCACTGCATTCAAGATTGAGTTTCATGGTTTTGGGGGTGGTGCGTTAGGTGGTTTGTTTGAAGCTTGCCTACTGTATCACATCCTCACTCGAAGAGTTCCCGCCATAGGGCATTAACAATCTTCTCCCTCAGTTCTTCATCGTCAGAATCCCTGACCAATACCCGACAAGACTCTGCAAACTGAGCAGAGGCGTCGTGCATACGGATGATTTCTCTATCATCCATTTTCATAATCGCTTGAGAAAGAGTGTTTTTCAT
>Ga0098051_1000921_pt1 | contig 10964 bp, 16 predicted proteins | sample 14BtaG_FD_77069 | JGI IMG/M metagenome (GOLD analysis project Ga0098051, IMG submission 77069) | Marine viral communities from the Subarctic Pacific Ocean - 14B_ETSP_OMZ_AT15311_CsCl metaG | ecosystem: Environmental > Aquatic > Marine > Oceanic | place: Pacific Ocean | collected 2015-01-18 | reverse complement strand
TAGAGAATGGTTCTGGAGCTGACTCATTACAATCTGCAGCTGCACTAACAACTAACCCGGCAGATGCTGCAGGCGCTGGAAGTATCGCAATTGGTGATGGAGCGTCGGCGACAAGACAAGAAAGTGTCGCTTTAGGCCAGGGCGCTTTGGCCAATGGCAGTGGCTCGGAAGGTAGTATCGCGATAGGCCATGGAAGTGTTGCCTCAGCTAATAGAGGGATTTCCATCGGTATTAACGGAACGACTAACTCTTCAGAAGGAATTGTTATTGGTGATGATGTTGATATTTCTAGTTCAGATAGATCTATAGCTATCGGTGGTGCAATTAATATCTCAGGTGGTAATGATAAAGTTGCTATCGGTACTTCGGCTTCAGTCACAGGACAAAGAGGGTTATCTTTTGGCCAAAATGCATCAGCAACTGGTAATGAAAGTATCGCTATAGGCTACAATGTAACTGGTTCTAGAGCACAAACTCTTAGTATTAGACAAGTTGAAGCTGTTGATATTGGTAAAGGTATTGTAGTAACATCACCAGACGGTAATACTACATTAGGTATCGGTATAGATAACTCAGGTAATATTGTAACATACACACCGTAATCTAATTTGAAACAAAATTAGAGTTGGATATATAATAAGTGAAGCCAATTCTAATTAGCTTCTGCATAATTAACCATTGATAATGCCATTTTGGTGGTTGTTTTATTTTTTTATTGATAAGAGAGGGACTCCTAGGCAGGGGTCCCTTTCGCTTTTTAGAGCAATCCGACTTTTTTCTCACATTACAATGATATATACTTAGTAGTGAAACATTATTTAGTTTACCACTATAACAGTTAAATATTAATTATCAAATAAAACTTTAAATTATGATTACAGAAAAACAAATTAAAGAGTTGGCAGCAGAGTTAACCATAGAAGAACAGATTGTTTTAGACAAGCTAAGTGAAGTCGAAGAGAGATGCTCACGTCTCGAGAAGACAGAAATTATATTGCAATGGAGATACAACATGGAATGGGCTATGCATGAGAGATTAACACGTATCGAAGCACACTTAGGTATTGAATCTACTCCAAAGAAGTAATGCAGTACCTTCAAGAAAAAGCCGAGGGTTATGCAGCTCAGTGGATTATGACAAATCCAGACGGCGTAGAAGAGTTATCTGCATATTGGTTTAATAGTATGACTGGCAAGGCTATAGTATGGGCTTGTATTAAAGCACGTAAAGCTGGTCCAGTTACATTAGAAACTATTAAACAACATTGTGATTGGGAAAGAACTAAATGTAAACCAGAGTACTTTGATGCTGTATACAATCAGCCACCAATCGATGACGCAAGTCTACAATACTGTATTAGATACTTTAAATTAGTTGGTATGGTATTTGATCTTAAAGAGGCTGAGTTAGATGACAAGATTAAATTTACTAGGGCCCAACATGCAGCGGTTGCACAAGTAATAGAACATGTTAAAGCCGAGACAGATACTCTAGAGATGCATGAGGCTATCCATAAGTTTTGGTATACTAAGTTAAATAAGAGGCCATTAGTCAGTAAGGCAACGAGACTTAAAGAGATTGAAGCTAAACGTAATGAACTAATAAATAAATTTAACTAATGACTATAACTGAATTTTTAAGAGATCCTAGTCAATTAGTCTTAATTAATAATGAGTACTATAGGAGAGATGAGGACCAACCGCATAAACTAAATAAAGTACCAGTACAAAAGAGTTTATTAACTTCAAAGTTTGGTATGACTAACAGACAACTAGAAGATGTATTAGAACTAACTGGTCGTGTTAATGAACCACAACATATAGGGTATCAGTCTATCATAAATAATAAGTGGAACATGTACCATCGCGTTAATTGGCAGCCAGTTGAGGGTGAATGGCCAACGATTGCTAAACTAATTAATCATATCTATGGTAAGAATGTAGCTGAACGAGATCAAACAGAAGAACTATATGACTATCATACTATAATGATTAGACAACCGAAGCAAAAACTATTTGGTCGTGTACTCTATTCACATGTACAAGGTACCTCAAAATCTGCGATGGCATATCTAGAACAGTTAATGTTTGAAGATAATTATACTAATGTTAGAGACTCTGAGTTAGAATCTGATTTTAATTCAGGATGGGCAGAATCTCTACTCATACACATGGATGAACCTGCATTTAGATATCCAAAGAAGATGGCTCGTAATATTAGAGATATGATAACTATGAAGCAGGTTAAAATTAGACGTATGAGAGAAGAACATGCTCTAATTCCATTTCATGGTAAGATCTTAATTACCAGTAATGATACTGACTTTATGCCATTCGAAGTAAGTGATAGAAGGTATTGGATTAGAGAGGTACCGAAGTTCCCGATTGAAGATCAGGATCCTCATTTTGAAAACAAGATGGCAAGGGAGTTACCACACTATATTCACTTCTTATTAAACAGAGAGATGAAGTGTGACACTAGTAGGGGTGTATTTTGGTTACCACAGACTGTTATTAAGACTAATGGCTTTGCTAAATTAGTTGGTGATAATATAGTGAGTGAACAAGAAACACTACAAGACTACTTTGAGAATCTGTTTTGGCGTACTGATCATGAAGAGGTATGGTTTACTAGTAAAGATCTAGTTAGTACGGTACAATGGGAAACTAAGACACCACCGACAGGTCAATACATCGCTAAACTACTCAGAGATAAAATGGGATTTGTACAACCAACTAAGGTGAGTAAACTCGGTAATAGGCAATATATTACTGTAGATGCTCCGGCGACCGGTAGACTTTGGCGCGCTCGTCGTAGTGATTTTGTAATCGATACAGATCTATTTTCCGATGTTAAGGCATAAAAAGGTTACAAACTTGGAAAAGGTTACAAACTTGCAAAAAAGTTGTAACCGGAAAAAAGTACCTCTGGGCCACCCATTGTTGCTTTTTTATCTCTTTTTATATATAAGTTACAAAGTTACAAAAATAATAGATATAAAGGAAATAATATAAATACAAAGGGGAAAACAGTCCAAGTTTGTAACTTGTAACCTTTAACCCGATATTAACCAATAAAAACAACGATACATAATGTATATGAAACGAACAAATCACCCTATGAATCAAGGCGACTTCTTTGATAGTTTTAATTTCTTACTAGAGACAGTAGAAGAATTCTTATCACATAGGACAGCAGGTATCTGGTTTAGGTCTCACTATGGCCAACGTATTACAGATGGGTTAACCGCTGTAGCCGACCCTATTACTGAGTTAGATGCAATCAGTCACATGCTAAGACGTGTAGCTGATGGTATGATCATACAACTAGAAGGCTATGAAGAGTATGAACTATGTGCAGCAGTTAAATCACAGCACGCACTACTAGCTCAAGACCTTGAGCGATACAGATCAAAATTAATGGAGGAAGATAAATAAGTTATGAAGATACAAGTTAAAGTTCCACATTGGGTTACTACAGACAATGAACGTATTTGCATTCTATTTGCATTCTTACGTAGAGTACAGATAGAGTTTAATAATTGCAAACAACTAGATGTCTATGGTTATGATGTTAGAAAGATAGTAGATCGTGAAGAGGCAAACATGCACTTATACTTGCAAGACCACATTGATACTAGGTATTGTAAAATAGGTAAACTCTCACAAGAACACTTTGTATTTGAAATGACTAATTGGAGACGTGATCTACGTACAGTAGAAATTACTCAGTTAACTGCACAATTATGTTGGGCATACCTAATGGGATGTACAAACTATAATCTGCTAGAAGACGATGGTATCTTATTAGGCAATGAAAGAAGACCACATTATACACCAATGTATAAGTTAGACAGAGAGATCTTTGGCCGTTCGGGTAAAGGTCACTATGTGAGAAATACAAAGTACGAGGATTGAATCAGTTTTTAACAGACAACTACGACAAGATCATGAAGATGTCTAAGTCTATTTGTAAATGTCCAAAGGACACAGCAAATGAATTAGGACACTACGCAATCGAACAGTTCTTAATACACAAGAGAGGCCAAGAGTTAGTAGATAAGGGACAAGCAATGTTATTTCTATCTGGTATACTTTGGCGGTCATACAACTCCTCTACGTCGCCATATCATAAACTGTATCGACAGTCTGGTAAAGTAGTAGATCTATATGACGCAACTGCTAATAGACTTGAAGTAGAAGACTATGATATAGAATGGGATCAGAAGATAGAAGCAATACAAGGTGTCATCGAAGACATGAAGTCTGATGGTATCGAGCAATGGTTTAGGGTTGTACTATTTGAGATGTGGTTAGAGGAATCTAATTACTCAGAGTTAGCACGTAGTACTGGTATACCCCGAACAACTATTAGTCAAGCAGTAAAAGAATGTAAAGACTATATAAAAAAGAGAACAGACAATGATAATACTTAATATTTTAGGAGCAGCTGCACTAGGTCATCTAGGTGCTGACTTTCTACAACAGTTTAATAGGTTACCAGCGAAACCATTTAAATGTAATATGTGTCTCACATTCTGGCTAAATATTGGAGTTTTTATATTTCTATATGGAATGCCAGGCGTTTGGTACGCTGCATTAGCTGCAATAGGCAGTGAATTAATATATAAACAATTATGAACAACGAAGAATTTAAATGGCTCAGTGCTAACCAACATCTACTAGGGAACGTTAGATCTGATGCTGAAAATCGCCAGAGGCTATTTGATATCTACAATAGAATTACTGGTGAAAACAAACCCATAACTAGCTGCGGTAGATGTCTAGCTAGTGTAAAACAAAGATTAAAAGTAGAATATGAAATCATACAACGTATACGAAACTAAGACGGGTAAATATACCCTCAAAGAACACGAACAAGTAGTAGCAACTATCAAGGCGAAGTCCTTCGAGATTGCTAAGCAAACTATTAAACACTTAAACAAAACTATTAAAGACGATGGCCTTATCTAGATTCCAACCAGGACAATCGGGTAACCCTAACGGTAGACCGAAGGGTAGTAAAAACAAGACTACTGAAAACATACGTAAAGCATATCAGATGTTAACCGAGAATAACTTGGACAACATGACTACATGGCTTGCACAGATCGCCGCTGATGATCCCGCTAGAGCTATGGAGATGATGATTAAACTAAGTGAGTATGTGATCCCTAAGTTAGCACGACAAGAACTAACAGGACAAGACGGTGATGCACTCTTTAACAATATCAAGTTTGAATTCGGACCCGATATTAATAGTCAAGATAACAGAGATATCCCAGACATAACTAATCTGTAAATGCAGTACACCGGTTTCACACCTCATCCTAAACAGAGGGCTATGGTTGAACAGATACTCACATCGCCTGCTAAATATCATATCGCATGTGTTGGTCGTCAGTTCGGCAAGTCCCTCATGGCAATCAACCTCTCACTGTATTGGATGATTAACGATGGCCCATGTAAAGTACTATGGGTGTCACCGGTGTACAGTCAGTGCGCGAAAATTCAGAAAGAGATGATGCATGCCATCGGTGGCTCTGGTATTGTGAAACAGTGTAACTACTCTGATAACTTTATTACGCTAAAGAATGGGTCCGAGATTATCTTTAGATCAGCTGAGAAGTATGATAACATTAGAGGTCTTACAGTAAAATACGGTATCTTAGATGAAGCCGCGTTTATGAAAGAGGATGCATGGAAAGAGGCAATACGCCCAGTGTTCTTAACAAAGTCAAATGCTCGTGTGTTATTTGTGTCGACGCCTAAAGGCAAGAACTGGTTTTACAATCTATTCCAATTAGGGCAATCACCAGACTACTCACAGTACACTACATACACCGGCAGCTCATACGATACACCCTATATTAATCCAGAGGAAATAGAGGACGCTAAGCGTACACTGCCTACAAATGTATTTCAACAAGAGTACCTAGCCAAGTTTATTGATAGTGGCGGTGAGGTCTTCTCTAACTTAGACAGACTACAACGTGCCACATACCCTCAGCCGCAAGGTAAAGTCTTCTGTGGTATTGACCTAGGTAAACATGAGGATTTTACATGTGCGATCTTCCAAGACGCTCAGGGCAATGTAGTAGATGTATATAGAAATCAAAAGGCCGAGTGGACTACGATGGTTAATGAGATGTTGGTACTGATTAAAAAGTACCGAGCCACTGTAATGGTAGAGGTCAACTCAATTGGTGATGTAATCGTCGAACAGATCAAGAGGCAATGGCAAGACACACATCCCTTTGTGACTACGAGTCGTTCAAAGAATGAGATTATCGAAGGGCTGATCCTCGATTGCAATGAGGCCAATGTGACAATACCCAATGCTCAGCTATTCCCACACTTGATACATGAGTTAGAAGTATTCACGTACGACTACAACCCTAAGACTAGATCTATTAAATACGGACACCCGAGCGGACTACACGATGACTGTGTGATAGCGCTAGCAATTAGCAATTACAATAGGAAACAGAATAAAACTTTAGGTACGTATGCCGTAATTGGCTCTAGGTAATTCAGATACATATATTATTATATTTCTAAGTATATGGTCACACTTAATATTAACGAAAACAAATACGAGATACCCGAAAGGCTAACGATAGAACAGTATAGTACTGCGATACAGTTTGATTGGGAAGATCCGAAATACTATCCAATGATAGTGTCACAATTATGTGGTGCACCAGTACAACAATTAGCACAAGCCGATGAGGCAGCAATGACTCTGGCCATTGCACTAATTATTAAATCAATGAACGATAGACGCGATACTAAAATGTTAGACTTAGAAGCTCTAACCTTTGGGCAATTCGTAGACTTAGATGTTTGGCTGTCATTAGGTATTGAGAAACACTTTAACGAGATCGCCACCATGTTAGCACCGGAAGCTAAATGGGCTGACGAAGCCATGTGGGCCATCGACAAGTATGCAGCATTTCGTACATACACTTACAGACAATACAAAGTCTTGTTCGGACTCACTGATCGTGACTTAGACCAGGCAGAACTCGAGGGCGCAGTAGAAGTACAAGACAAGATGCTAGTAGCCCGCGCATGGTATAAAGTAATTGTATCACTTGCATGCGATAACATATTACAGATAGATGAGGTCACAGAACAACCTCTGAAGAAAGTACTCAACTTTATGTCCTTACAGAAAGAGAAGGTCATGGAAGAGAACGAAGCAAAATTAAAACAAAAGAGACATTATGACTTACAAAGAACTCGTAGATAATATTAAAGCGGTAGTAGATCAACACCTGATTCTACAAGACTTCGGGTACGGTGCACTCTCAGATATTAAAACTGTCGATGAGGGTACCAGAGTAAACTACCCATACGCATTCCTTAATCCAACACAGTCTACTAGAACAGGTCAAGCTATCACATACAGGTTTAACCTAGTAGTAATGGATATAGCACAAGAAGATCCGACTACGGGCTTTGCAGACTACTTAGGGGTACAATCGGCATGCCAACAGTATATCGATGACATATTAGCTAATCTAAGATTTTCTACACCACATAAACGTTTCGACTTAACACTGAATGTAAACTTAACACCATTCAAGGAGAGGTTCCAAGATACAGTAGCGGGCATGACAGCCACACTAGAGATCGAGATACCTCTACCTATTAATAATTGTATAACACCTTACTAATGAGTTGCAATATAACATCAGGCATAGCAAAGGGTTGTAATGACCAAGTAGGAGGTATTACAGCTATCTACTATATGGAACACCCGGACATCCCTGTCATCGGTGCTCCTCCAGGCGGCCTCTTTGTCAATAGAGACTCTAATGGTATCATTACTAGAATTAGTCCAACTAACTTTAGTAATCCATCATGGAACTATATAGACTGTAGTAATATTCAGGGTAGTGTTACAGAAACTATTAACGTTAATACTAATGGTAGTATCTTAGGCTTCCATCAGTCAGCACAGTTCTTTATGCCTATGACAGCTAACATGAATGATCAGCGCGCTGACTCCAGTGCACCTCAGGGTACGCAACATGAATTTCTAGACGCATTAGCTAAACAGAACAATCTAATCATTGGTATAGTAACTAGTGATAACTCACCACTAAAGGCATACTCTGATAAGTGTTTTGTCTTTGGACTAGAAAGACCCGCATACTGTGCAAGTGGTAGTAAAGAGACTGGTATTACATATAACGATAATAACGGGTACACTATAGAACTAGCAGCAGACTCTAAAGAGCCAATGCAAGAGATTGCCTATATGGCATTTCAAGGTTGGCACCAATGCTTTAAACATAATGCACCCGGAGTTTCTGATAATACATGGGATAACCTGGACTACTTTGGACTAAACCCACTAATAGAATACGAAGGTGCTAATATTTCAACTGTTGGTACTGCCAATTACGGTCATCCAGATATTTATGTAATGCCAGGTGAAACACTAACAGTAGAAGGTATTTTATCCATAGATTGGGGTGCTAACGCATTCTCAGGTAGTACATTCTTACCCGAATGGGGAATAGGCTTGACTGGCATACCACTAACGTATGACACTAGTATACTACCTCTACCTACTGTACCCGGCTTGCAAACCGTTTACCTTAAAGGTGCGTATACGAATAACTCTGGCGGTATACAACAAGTTACTCCAGTTAAACTCACTTCACCTACGGGTGTAAATATTAGTGGTATGAGTACAACACCTTACTTTCTATTCTCAACAATAACTAGAACATCATGACAGTAGAAGAATTTGAATCAGCACTCAGTGATGCAGTAGAAGGTATGAGAGATCTGCAACCGATACTTACACAAATAGGTGGAGATATCGTGAAAGATCTAAAAGAGAATGAAAACCTTCCAGTAGATACGGGAAGGCTACGTAATAGTATTAAGGCCGTAATAGGTCAAGATAGTCTAAAAATAGAAATGTTATACTATGGTCTATTTCAGAACTATGGAGTTAGTACGCCTGATAATCCAGGTATAGGTATACCAGTCGAAAAGGCATTTGGGTTATCAGAAGACATAAGGCCGGCCACTGGATGGGGTACACCCTATAGTTTTACAGGCGGCAAATTCGGTATTAGACCTAAATCATTTATGGACGCAGAAGCAATAGCAATACGAATTCGTGACGCAGTCGAACAACAAATACAAGAACAATTTTAATTATGGCATCAACAGTAACACTAACACAAAACCCGGGAGACTATAACTTAGCTTATGGTACTAATGCATGTACTCTATCAGTACTGCCAAGCGGTGCTAGTAAATTCATACTACAAGTTGCTACAACAGGTGGTGATGTACTAGCAGACATTAGACAAACAGCAAACGCAGAGGGTAAAGCTATCTTTGATATACAAAACATCTTACAGACTTATGTACATGTTTCACCTATTGGTACAGAACAAATAGGCTTAGGTAATGTATCAGCAGCTAACCTACAAGAATCTGTTAATGAAGTAGAACGTTATGTAATTAACGTAGGTCATGAAATAAACGGTACAACTAATCTTAGGTCAGTGAGCTATGGACCCTATGAGGTAATAGGTGGTAAAAAACCATTCTATGATGTTGCATGGTCAGCCGGACCGTATCAAGCTAGTCTAAATGCAGATGACTCTAATCCTCCATGTACTAATATCTATGGTAACGGCCAGCCACTCTCAGATAATGAACAATATATTTTAGGTAGTGAGCTAACCCAAATGGGCGTAGCAGCACCTAGTTCAATTGGTATTAATACTAGAGTACAGATACACGATGTATTCCCAGATGACTTACATACTGTGAGTTACTTTAATAAGCCATATACAGGCGGACTACCTAGTCCACCTTCGGCCGCATCATGTATTGAAGGCTTTAGAATCACCTCTTATCAAGAAGATGGTACGCTAGTCAATGATGTAATCATACCTAATATCATGGCAAACGGTGGTGGCCCTAATGTAGCATACGGTGATGGTCAACAGCCACGTAATAATTCATTAGTAATTACAGGAGGCTTTGGTCCACAAAACTTAAGTTCATTCCTATATTATACTACACCAACTACACAGGCAACATACTCACTCTCTAAAGCAGTTGCATACTACTATGTACAAACAGTAGCCTATACGCCTGGTACTTGTCTAGCTACATTTACTGGCTATGAAGATGAATCAATGCACTGGCCACAAATGTATAGGATCTACGGTAGAGGTGCAGTGGTTAATACATCGGGTTGTCTAGACTATGATCACATACAATTCTCATGGTTAAACTCGTATGGCTTTAGAGACTACTACACATTTACTAAAAAGAATGTTAGATCAACAAAGAGACGTGCCAAAAACTTCTTAGCTAATACTTCAGACTACAATAGTACTGAATTAACTACAGATGCAGGCGCACGCGGTTATACAACATACTCACAAGAGATTCAAGAGACTTTCACAGCAGAGACTGGTTATATGTCAGATGAAGATGCAGACTACTTAGAAGGCCTCTTTAACTCACCAGACGTTAGAGTACGTTTAGGTGATAACGGGCCTACTAATTATGAGTCCTACTTCTTTGGTTGTAATGTAACCAGTGCATCATGGACTGAGAAGTCATATAGAAAAGATAAACTGTTCCAATATACTATTAAATTTAAATTAGCAAATAACATCAAATCACAAAGAGGATAATATGATTCAATTAAAAGTATATGATAGTCAAGATAAATCACTTGACCAATATTGGCTAGACCTCTATGAGACTCAACCTATTAAGCTAAATCTTAGTGTTGAAGATATTACTAATGCTGAGGCTAAGTCAGTATTCTCTAGAACATTTAAAGTACCCGCAACTCCAGCAAATAACATATTTTTTAAACATGCCTTCTTAATTGATGGTGTTGACTATGATGTGACTGTTAAGAAACCAGCAGAGATTCTAGTAGATGGTGCTGAATTTAGACAGGG
>Ga0098051_1000920_pt1 | contig 10980 bp, 10 predicted proteins | sample 14BtaG_FD_77069 | JGI IMG/M metagenome (GOLD analysis project Ga0098051, IMG submission 77069) | Marine viral communities from the Subarctic Pacific Ocean - 14B_ETSP_OMZ_AT15311_CsCl metaG | ecosystem: Environmental > Aquatic > Marine > Oceanic | place: Pacific Ocean | collected 2015-01-18 | reverse complement strand
CAAAACCTTGTTTAAAACGAGAATAACCACCTAATACAACCATATCAGGTATAAGTTTCTGTATTGATTTAATCCAATCGTTTATTTCCATTAACAAGATGTTGGAGTTCCTAAATCACCAAACCCATCTGATTCTCTACAATTAGTTCCGTCTGTCCAAAAGTTTGCATCAGCCGGAGTTCCAAGTAAATCTGAATAGATTGCAGTTGCTAATAAGAAATTAGAATTATTTAAATAAACTAGTTGAGAGTTTCCACCAGGATAATTAGAACATACACTTGAACAACTTACAGAACCATACTCTAAAGTAAATGCGTAATAACATTGGTCTCCTTCTTCAACATTACCACTTACAGATGAAACAAATGCTGAACCAGATAATGCACATTGAGAAAATCCAAAATCTTCTGCAATACTTACACTCTGTGGGTTTCCTTCACAGTCATCCCAACTAAATGAACAACCACTACCAACTGCTCCACTTCTACATTCAAAATCATACTCTATACATTCTGCTGGATTTATAGTAGTAGTTGTAGTAGTAGATGTTGTAGTACTTGTTGTAGTTGTACTTGTTGTTGTTGTAGAGGTTGTAGATGTAACATCACCACAATCACTAGTACAAGAACTATATGGAGATGATTGTGTTGCAATACCACTTACTGTAACAACACTTACTCCACCACCTGCTTCTACACAAGCAACAGCATCTTGGTCAGGTGCTAAAGTATATCTAACTACATTACCTGCACAACAATCAACATCAAACTCACAGTCTCCACTTGCATTTGATGGACATTGTAAATCCCATTCACTACACGCAGTTGTTGTTGTGGTAGTTGTTGTGGTAGTTGTACTCGTTGTTGTAGTAGATGTAGTAGTTGTTGTACTTGTAGTTGTAGTAGAAGTTGTTGTAGAACCACTAATCAATTCATTTGTACAAGTACCAATTGATTCTAACTTTACACATTCATAATCTTCATCTACTGTTATTACCGTAGTTGAACCTAGTGTTGGTAAAAATACAGGTGACTCTGGTACCACTACATACGAACCTGTACAAAAACTTCCACTTAATACATAAGATGCATTGTAATATGGACCTGATTGATTTTGTTCTGTTAATTCTATTTCTAATGCTATATTTGCCATAATCTATTATTCTGCGTATGATGATGATAAAATATTGTAATTATGTAATATCTCATCTTGTGTTAAATTTTTAGGATAAAACAACCAAGCCTTTAATTTATACCCTGCATAAACATTACTTTCAATTGCATTTTGGTAGCCAATATTAAATTTACTACCTGATACAGGCCTACTTATAACATTATAATCAGTATTATCATAAGCTACTGAACCAGTAATTAATAATTGGTCATTTATAAAGGCAAATCCATTATCTCCACTTGCACTTCCACTATATGTAGAATCGTAATTAACCCAAGATACACAAATTGTTTTATCTAAATATGGTTGGCCTGATGGTGTCCATAAATTACTATCTGGATATGGTCCAAACTTAACAGTTCCTAAACCATCAGTTTTTGAAACTGCAATTCCACCTCTACCTAAATAACCACTTCCACCTCCCATATCTTCTTGAGTCTGTTGAAATGCACTTCCACTAGCAGGTGTGGTTTCATAATCCCAAAAATAAGGAGAAAAACTTGAACCAGAAGTTACATAATATGCTTGGATAGTATAATCATTTCCACCTGAGAAACTAGCACTTAAATCAGATGTTTGAATATAATTATCAACACCATTAAATATAAATCCACTTCCTGAATCATATGTTAAAGGTGCACCGATTACAGATGTAGTAAATGCATTAGGTGATGCATCATACCATTCATTACTTGATGAATCATAATTCTCTGGTAATAAAAGTAAAGTAGCACCTCCAATATAATTATTTGAATTTATTTGCCACTCTGCACTCATACTTGCATATAGGTCTGTATTTATATTTTTTTCCAATACAACATCAGAACCAGAAGTAAGTGTTCCTGTTGATGTTGCAATGGTTGTACCATCTCCTACCCAATTTAATTTATAACTACCAGATTCAGTAATTCCTGTTAACGATGAAGTAAATACATTATTTCCTGCTAAAGCATCTAAACTTGAAGTTGTAAATGTACCAATTGGTATTGGAGAATATCTTAATAATTTATTATTAGGGTATTGTAATGATGCAGTAGCAAATGATGAAGTAAAATTATTTGTTGTTTTCAAACTAATTAATTCATCTTCAACTATATTCAATTCATAATTTACTGACATAGATGTATATAAATCAGTATTGAAATTACCATGTGTTATAACACTACCTGTTGCAGGATAACTTATACTACCTATTGTTGTATCTAATGTAGCACCATTACCGATTAATGAAGCAGTATATAATAAATCTTGATAATCTAAACCACTAACATTAAACTCTGATTTAATATTATCAACTCCACTTAAACTTGCAAGTGATGATGTTGTAGATGTTCCAATAGGTATATCTTGTAATCTTAATTCTACAGGTCCACCAGCAAAGTTTAATTCTACATCATTTGCTGATTGAGTGAAACTAGATGATAAATTATTTAACGCAGTTACTTGTAAATGAGTTGGTGCTATCGTTGTAGTTGTTGTAGTTGTCGTAGTAGTGGTTGTTATTTGAGTATCAAAATCAAAATCACAATTGATAGTAGGGAATCCTGCATCATTAACTGTAATTAATTGTAAACCTACTACATCATTGTAATTTAAGTTAAATCCTTTTATTTGATTTATTCTATACCACTTATCTTCTACAAAGATTTTATCGTTTAATTCTATATCTGCAATCTCGTTAGGTTCAAACTTTATTTCTGCGTTTAGTATCTTACTATCACTTCCATACAAATCTGCTATATAATCACTCCAATACGTTTTATAAGAGGTTATACTACCAGTTGCACTTGCATCAAACGCAGGTGGATAAAATGATTCGTTGTAATGTAAGTTATTTGTAGAACCACTAATGACAGGTATAGTATCGTAATTACTAATTGTAGCATAATCGTTAAACGGTGCACTATTATTACCAATATATACAGTATCAGTTAAACTACCAGATACCTTATATCCTAATCTTGGTTTAAACTTAAAAGTTTTTTTCTGTATCTCACTATTATCTGTTTTATATAATTGTGGTATTATATTATTAGTTCCTGCTCCTGGTATTCTATCTAAGATAACAGGTCCAAAATATGCTCCTATCTTTCTTTCTCCTTGTGGTACATCTGATGCAGCATTTACTATCTCTGTTCCCCATTGTAAACCTTCTGCGTTTTCTAATACACTTTTTGATAATCTATCATTATCTTTGTTATCTTGATATACTAAAGTTTTTTGTTGATTACTTAATGTAGAACGTAAAGATATTCTATCTGCATTCTGTATCTTTCTTGTCCAATCTACCTTTTTACCACTATTAGCCCAATTGTTAAAACTTTCGATTTTAAGAACTCTATTTTCAGAATAGACCGGTTCTATCACTAAGTTTAGTTTCTGTATCAGTCCTCTTAAAACATCTATACATTTCGTTTGTGGTTCAAACTGTTCACCTATCTTTATAGTTCCTGCTTCATAATTTATAGGAGTTTGTAAAGTTGCAAAGTTAGAACCCGATAATATTGTTATTGCTAATGCAGAAGCTCCATCACCTTGGTCATACTCTACTTGAAGTTGTATCTCATCATTAAGAGTTAAATTTACAGGGTTTGTTGTTATGTTAAATGAACCTGTAATTTCAAGAGGGTCTGCTGCAGTATTTCCAATTGTTTGATTTGTTGTTATATTTTTAATTCTACCAACTATTACAGGTCTAGTATCTTCTGGATCAACTTCATATTTAATATTAGCACTTAACTGATGAGTACCTGATTTACCAACTGTATATGTAAATGTTGAATTATCATAACTACCTGCTTCATCTAATATTTCTGTATCAATACTTGCTGTTACATATCCATCTGTTTCTTCAATCGGTCCTTGGTTTGCTGATGAACTTGCAATAAATCCAAATCCACTAAACCCTGCTCCCTTAACAGATAAATCTTCTGTTTGTTTAGGCATTATATATAGATTATCAAATAAAGGTTGTAAAGAAGATGAATAACTAAATTCACCTTGTTCAAAGATTTTATCTAATACTGTTGATACTTTAATTGCAGGTGTAAGTTGTTGAACTTGTATAGGTGTTGTTGGGTTATTTATAAACCCTATTGATGCAGTTGCTTCTGTAGCATCTACCGCAATTAGTGGTAAAGAACCTGTTGTTTGTGAACCATCATTTCCTTGGTCTATTAGAGGATAGTATATTGCTCCACTTATATCGTTCTCCCAACTACCTGTTACATTTGCAGTAGTAAAAGGATGGTCATACTCACTCCAATCTAAATCACTTATTGCAACTGTTTTAATTGAATCATTAAACGTTACTACATTATTTGTTATTGTTACTTCGTAGTTATATCCACCATTAGGTGTTCTAACTACTTCATCTAAAAATAAAGAACCCTCTAGTAAAGTATCTGATTTACTAATAACTGATGCTTCAACCGATTCACCTAATCCAGGTACACTTGTTACACCAACTTTATATGCGTGTTTAAAAAACCTATTATTCTTTTTAGAACCTGGTAAAGTAAATCCTTGTGATGTTGCACCGAATACTTCACCTATCTCTCCATTCTCTATTGCAGATAAATCTACTCTAATAGGTGTATCTTCTAGTACATCTAAATCATATATTACACCATCATATTGTGCTCTAATAAATGCCATATATTATCTTCTTGATTTAGGTTTGTTTGCGTATTGGTAATTTATTCTATAAGTAAATAGTTTTTGTCCTCTTGGATTTGATTTTCTTTCTGCACTAGTATTAGTAATGATGACAGGAACGAACCCACCCTCATACTGAACATATACAGATGGAGATTGAAATAACTCTAATAACCATTCACTTTCTTCCGTTGTTAACCAATCGGTCTGTGCTCCAAAGTTCTTTTGTATTGTTTTATTGTATATGGTAGTTCCTCTTCTTGATTTATCAAATGCTACACTACCATCACTTGTAGAGTAATTAACAAACTCTTGTTCAAAGGTATCTTGATTATAAGTTTGTGTTTCTACTTTAGTTAAGTTAGCAGTATAATAATCCCAAGTACCTACTTTGTTTATGAATGCAAACCTTGTTCCATTCTCCTCTATACAACTATTTAATCTTTCAAATCTTCTATCACCCTCATTTTGATTTGCAACAACTGTATAATAAGACCAGTTACTATTACTAAATACAGGACCTAATGATACCTCGTTTATAAAGTTTTGAGGACCATAAGGATAGTGAACTAATCTACTTGCCTCTACATCATTTGAACCACTATATGTATTTGTAAAGAACTTCTGTGCTAATATACTATTACTTTCATCAAAGATAGTAACCCTATAATTTTCTACAAAAGAATCTTCTAAATTAAAATGTGAAAGAGTTCCGTAATCTTCTAACCTTACTGATTGTGTTGCAGGAGAGTTAGAAAGAAAATCATTGTAATAAGAACCAGATTGCCAGTTCAAACCAGATACTAATTCTTCTACTGCAGGATATACAGTTAAAGATTGACTAACTTGTGATTCTGAAACTATAAGAGATGAACTAGGAGATGTTCCAAATTCTTCTCCAAACTCTATACTAAACGTTTTTGTATTATTGTTAGATGAAGAAACTATTGTAGGTGTAGTCCATACTTCATCCCAATCAGTATAATCGTGTAAAACATCACTTATTTCAAATACACCAAAGTTACTTTCATTTGATGGTTGTTTGATTCTTACTAATTGTGTTGTACCCGTCTCATCCTTTACATCACATATATACTTCGCTTGTGGTTCTAAAGATAAACCTGTTAACGAATATACTATTGTTGCTTGTGTACCGTTTGGTGTTGTTGGTGTTGATATAAAACTTACTGCCATAATTTATGTTGTTGTTGCTCCGTTTAATTTGAATGCATTTATAATTTCTTCATTTATATCTTCCATACCCGCTTCTAGTAATTTATCACTATAATTCGCTATACTTCTATTTACTGCAGGAATTATAAATGGTCTAGGTCTAAATCCTTTTTCTGCAATTGATTTACGAACTGCAAATGGTAAAGAACCACCTATTGTTTTAGATTTAAATTGACCTGGTGAAAATAAAGATTCTGGGTTTGCACCAAACTTTCTAACAGTTCCACTTACACCACTATCTTGGTAGAACCCATAGTTCTCCATAGTTAAAGAAAAATTAGGTTCTTTTGCATCATCATTATATACAACTTTTACAGAATTAGCCAACTTACCAGTCTTAAAAAGACCTTGGTTTATAACACCGTCTTTTAAGTTGTCTTGTAAAAACTGTGAAAGTTGTTTTAATACCTTTCTGATGTTTGTTATTTCCATTTCTTATCTTTTATAAAATAAAATAATTCTTTTCCTAATATACCAAAAAATCCACCTACTAAACCAACTGCTGCAGACATTGCTATCTCATATATACCCATTGAGTATGCGGTTGTTAGTAAAAACCCTGATGCATAACTAATTTTATTTTCTATTCCCATATTCATAATTATGCTATATCACAGTAAGATATTTCCTTACTATCTGTTATTATTGTTGCTGTCATTAACCAACCTACTGCCTTATCTTGAAACGCTTCTAATAACGGAACAATATTACTCATTGTCATTTGTAAAGGATATTGCACTGGTCCATCTAATATATAAGCATACATATCGTATAACCCTTGTTCTGTATTGTTAAGAACTACTCTCATATCCTCATCTTTTAATTTAGGAACATCTAAAGAATAAAATTCAAAAGTTAATTCTCTTTGTCTACCATCTACACCAGTAAGACCGGGTGATGACATAGGTCTCATAAATAAAAGAGGATAACCTCTGTTTACTGCAGCATCTATTTTATCAATACCACCATGTCCAAAACCTTTGAAGTAGTTGTGGTTATTTACAAACAACTCTATTGTGTTTACTAATTCATCGTATCTTACCATATTATTTTCTTTTGTATTGATTCAATATTTGTTTCTGTCTTTTATTTTCTTCTTTAACTAAATCCATGTCTAATGATAACCAGTTTAACATTGTAACAAAGTTTACTTTTGTAACATCTTTCTCACCAGTTAACCTTAAGATTCCCCCGTCTTTTGCGAGGTGGTGGAGTGTGAAGAACCATCCAAAATGCTCTTGAATACTTGGTCCATCCCCTCCTTCATCTCCTTCTTCTCCATCTGATTCAACACTTGGGAAGATTGAAGGAAACTGTTTGACGATTGAATTCCTATTAGCAAAAAAAAATTGTACGCACCTAATGCGATACTCATAGGAAGATTCTTAAATATATCTTTTCTCCACTCTCGTTTCTCATTATCGTAATCTTCTACTGTATAATACTTAAACAAAGTTTCTGATTTACCTTGTATAAACTTTATATTGTTTCTTATTTTCCATTCAAGAGAATTAAATCTATCTTTTACTATTGGTCTGTACATTATAGATATTGCATCTAATACATTACCTTCTTGCAATTGTTTTTCTAAATCTATGTATTCTCCTGCGTTCATTTTAGATATAGGTTGTAACCCATACTTGATTCCTTCAAATTCAAAGATAGGTAAAAAGATTGCTTCTGTTGTTGTAATCTTTTCGTGTATATCTAAATAAACTTTTTGTAACGATGTAATATCCCAAGTACGAATAAAATCTTCATCATAATCAGATATTGCAGATACAATCCTAATAATCTTCTCTACTTCGGATAGATGTTCAAACTGTCCTAACTTCTGATAATGCTCAATTGTAAATTCAACTGGTATATCTATTTTTATATTCTTCATTTATTTATCTTTTTCTATGTTGATAAGATGTGTTGCTAACCACTCTCGAACTTGTTCTACTGTCCACTCATCACTTCCTTCTGGTCTTGGCATAATATATATATTTTTTAGTTAAATTTATATAACCTATTGATAATCTTTATACTTTATTATATTTTTACAGTTTCTTTGGTATAGGTACATCTAATTTAAAGTTCTCTAATTTAAGTTCTTTTCTTTTTTCATTAACCACTAAGATTGCTCGTAGGTATAATTCCTGTCCTAAATTATTCGCATTCATATATACAAAGTTTGTAAATCTTTTACAATCCTCTATTGTCATGACTTGTGCAAATATATCTGCTAATTGTTTTTCTGTTATTATTTCTTGTTCTTCCATATTATCTTAATCCACTTATTACTAATTTCTTTTTTACTCCGTTTGATACTCTATTCCAATTACATATCGCCAAACTCATTACACAATCATCATGCATACCACTCATCGCTTGATAAGAGATTTTACCACTAGGTAGGTATTTGTATTGGAATGCGTGTAACTCCTTGTAGAGCGGTTCAAATAAACTCACAGAGGGTAGTTCTACATTCATATCAGCAATATCACTAATTAATCGTCGCACTATGTTTTCTTTTGATGAGTTGGAAGTAATGAATGGTTTTGTATTCTTATACTGCTTCTTAATCATTTCTACTATCGGGTCACCAATACCGTTAGACTCTACTAAGAGTTGTGATTTATATTGTTTACAAAAGTAAACTACTTTGTTTACAATCTCACTATAATCTATTTGTCTTGCTCTCCATATATAAACAACTCTACCTAATTCATCCATAATAGTTAAGACAGAGTAATCTTGTTTAGTACCAACATCTAATCCTGCTACGGTTCTTTTACTTGTAGGTAACCAATTCTCTTGATTACACACCTCATCAATATTAGAAAATACTTCACCATCACCCTCTTGCCATTGTGCTAAGAACTCTTGGTTAAATACTGATGGGGGTAAAGATTCTTGTTGTTCTTTTAAAAACTCTTGTGATACATAAGGTGAAACAGAAGAAGGTGCAGTGTAAGAGTTATAGTTATTATCATCTCCTCTTTGGAAGTATAAGTAAAACCAATTCTTTGATTTAGGTGTACCTGCAATTAAACACTTCTTTCCTTTTGCACTAAGAGTAGGTAGAATAGATTTATTAAATGCATTATCTGATACATCTTGTGCTTCATCTATAAAAGCATAATCTATACTTAACCCTCGTATTGTTTCTGGTTTCTCTGCACTTCTAAAATATATCCTACTACCATTTACCAAAGTTATAATCTTTTCTGATTTATTTGCTTCTTTTGTTATTGGTGTAAATTCTATTGCATCTATTATTTGTGATAGAACCTTTACTGCCATTGAGTAATAAGGAGATACCCACAATAAGGTAGTACGAGGCTTATTAATGCTATAATATAATAACATATTAATAAGAAGAAGAGTTTTACCGATTTGCCTACCACATACAAGAGTGTAGAACATATCATCTTTAGTAAGTATATCATCTATAATTCCTTTTTGAAATTTGTATGGTTTAAATCCTTTATACTGCATCAAAGAATGTTCTGTATTTATGTTTTCCTTCTTCGTGTTGTATTCTTGTCTTTGCTATCTTCATATACTCATCTTCTCTTTCTATACCGATAAAATCCATACCTTCTCTTACAGATGCTTTACCTGTTGAACCACTACCCATAAATGGGTCTAATACTGTTCCTCCTTTTGGTGTCACCATTCTTACCAAGTATGACATCAAATCAGTTGGTTTAACTGTTGGGTGTATGTTTTTTCCAGTTTCTTGTCTTGGATTACCACTACCAGTAGTTTTCATACCGCTATCAGTCCATTTTCTTGTTGATTTAGTTTCAAATGAGTTCAAACCTGCATCTCTATCTTTCTTTGATGCTTTTGGACAATAGAAGAAACGAGATGCTCCACCCTTTATTTCAGGAACATTTACTTGTTTCTGTTTTACTTCACTTTCTTGACCTGGTGTAAAGTTCATTTTAGAATGACGTTCTATACCATTTACATTACTTGCCATTCTAACAGTTCCACTCTGTTCATCAAGTATTTTACCTGCTTCTTCATCAAAGATAATGTTTGCAGGAAATCTACCTTCTGTGTTAATACCATTCTTACCACTTGTAAAAGAAACAGCACCTTTACTTTCTTGTCCTGGTTCTGGCATCTTGTAATCTTGTGTTTGTCTATACTTTGGATTAGTTGCTGGATTAGGTGTATCTTCATAAGCTACTCTACACTCATCTATGTTTATACCACCTGTCCCATACTCTAATACATTCTTTGCAACTGTTCCCTTAAAAGGTTTCCTTGCCATTACTATTGGTTCGTGTGCTGGTTTGAGAGCAGTTCCCCAACCTTCGTATGGTGAGTTTCCTTTGGTTATAGTTCCATCTTCACTAAAACCACCTTCGAATACTGTATTCTTTTGACTTTCTGCTTTTCTTACATTTGGATTATCACCAACTACCTCTCGTTCGTTTCCTTGTAGTTTATCTACTGATTTACCGATGTTATGTGATTTAGGAAAACCACTACCATATATCCACATTATCTGGTCTCTAATCTCAAACCCTGCATCTTCTACTGCTACTGCTTGTCTATGATATGTTCTACTATGTGAGAACGATAGGAGATGACCACCTGGTTTTAGAACTCGTAGAACTTCTTTCCATAGTTTAGGATTGTTTGCTATACCACTATCATCCCAACCTTTACCCATAAATCCTATTTCGTATGGTGGGTCTGTTACTACTGAATCTACTGAATTATCTTTTAATGATTTTAATTTTTTTATGCAATCTCCTTTTAATAATGTAACCTTATTCATCTTTTGTTTTTAAGTCCTCTATCTTCTGATTGTGGATTGCTAGTTGTTTTTGTTTTCTTTTCTTTACCGAAGGTTTAGTGTATTGTTTCCTTTCTTTTAATTCGTATAGGTGGTCACTATCCTTTACCTTT
>Ga0098051_1000916_pt1 | contig 11007 bp, 3 predicted proteins | sample 14BtaG_FD_77069 | JGI IMG/M metagenome (GOLD analysis project Ga0098051, IMG submission 77069) | Marine viral communities from the Subarctic Pacific Ocean - 14B_ETSP_OMZ_AT15311_CsCl metaG | ecosystem: Environmental > Aquatic > Marine > Oceanic | place: Pacific Ocean | collected 2015-01-18 | reverse complement strand
GGGGCAGATCCTGCATCGCCCGTCGCTATTTCAATTTGGGCACAACCAGAAAGTCTTCAAGATGGTACTGACCCCGCTGGCTATTCAAATGGTATTTGGAGGCTGAAAGATTCTGCACTCGTCAACAAAAGCGTCAATTTATTCTCAAAGTATAATTATTCCGACGGTGAGTCAGGATATGAGAACTTGGGATTAACTTTCGTTGTCTCTAAAAATACAAACGAGGGCAACCCAGGTACAACAATAACTAATAATTCAATTGTTTATACTTTTTTCAAAAGCGACGGAAGTATTGCATTTCTTAAAGAAAACGTTATGAACAATGTTGTGGTTCAACTGGTACCACCAGAATTTACTTCTTATGAAGCAGGATACCCATCCAGCGGACCAAACTTCTTGATAAAACTATGGCTCAATGGAGAAGAGCTTTACGGTGTTCATATTCGAGAGCTTGATGATGTAAATTACTCAGATAGAACCACTGCTGGTCAATCTATTAGTGGATACTCTCCTTGTCCAATTGGAAAGTGGAAGGGTACTGGGGACAAGCCTTGGTTTGAAGATTACACTACAACCTATTCAGACCAAGGGGATATAGGCATCAGTTTCGTAACAGATATAGAGGTCGGAATGGTGACAACAAGTCATAAGTTCAGAGGTCTCCTTGACGAATTTACAATATTTAGAGGTATCCTACCTTCGTCGTCTATTACCGCAATATATAACAATGGCGTCCCAAATAACGTAAATGAGCTTGTCGCAAATGGTCAAATTGTTGGAAATGGTTTATACGAGGGCACTGGTTCTCAAAGCTTCATTATTAATGGCGTGAGATATTCTTATCCAGTTCCTGCAACCGTAGATAACGGCGAGTTTGACCTTGGGGGCAAATATCACAATAACTTCCAGAGCACCACTGTCAGCAATGTCCCAACAGGTTGGACAACAAACGAGTCGGACGAAACAGCAGCAAATGGACCAGTTGTAACAGAACACGCCACAAATGGAAATAAAATATTTGCTTTAAAGGGAACTTATGATACGCAAGTGGAAGTGGAAGACCCACCAGTCGCTGGTGCATCGAATAGGTGGAGATGGGCTGAATTAGATCAAGCATTTGATGTATCTATCGATATATCTTTCAGAGCCTGGGAGGGTCAAGGAGACGCTGGTGAATATAATCTCGATGCTCCAGAAATTAACGAAAACCTCTATTTGCAATATGAATTAAGTAGTGCCCCTGGGACATGGACAACCTTATCAACTCTTCTGGCAACGCCGTCTACACCGACGGGATATGATTTGACACAGGTAATAACAGCTTCAGTTAGTGTACCTTCAGGTCAGTCAGCGAAATTGAGATGGATAATAGAAATCGGCAGTACCGCCTCAGTACAAGACGTCTGGGGCATCGACGATATTGAAATAAAGGAAAGCGGAATCACAGAAGCCCAAAGAATACAAATCCTAGCTGGTTCAACCCCATTCGTAGAACATACTGACTTCGATAACAACTATTCCGTAGCAGAGCAGCAATTAATAGAAGCAAGCCTTCCTGTTTGGCATAGAATCGGCGTTCCAAGTTACGACAAGGTTGTGACACAAGGTCAGTGGGATGATGAGTTCTTTAGTTCTCATGTCCATACAGACGACATTAACTTTATTGAATCCGCCGACGCAAAGCACGACGAACTTGGGCTAGAGACTACAAAGAAAGTTAAATTAAAAGTAAATGCTATAAAGAAACTTCTTCCTTATGAAGGCTTTTATCCGCAAGATAGAACAGTACAGATTGCAGACTTATTTACCCAAAAGATAAGTAAAGATATTATTCACAACGAAAAGGTTTATAAAGACCAGGCAGTTCAGGCGGCATTGCAACACTTCTTTGCACCTGGTATTCTCTATAACTCAATCAAAGCAGGTATTGCTTGTGACTGGGCTTCTTATACAAACGAGAGCGGATTGGAGCCAAGTTATTTCGGACAGCCACTGAACTTATATCGGTCTGGAAGTTTGGGGTACGACACACCACCTGAGATAAAATACAATAAAGCACCAACGCCATCTTGGTACAGCAACTACTCAAACCAGGGTGAGTTTGAGCAGTTATCAGAAACGCTACCTGCTGTGTTCTCAGAGGCGTGTTATACGGGGTTCGATTCGCTGGCGATTTATCAAGAAGGTTCGTACAATGTTCCTAGTTTATTTATTAGCAAGACTCCAAACAAGAGATTACCATTTGAATCTATTTTAGATCCCTATAAGTACCTCTATGATGGTACAGATGGAGACTATAGCGAAAGTGTGCCAGCATCAGGATCTCTTGCAGTATTAAAAAAGACAAATCAACATTTTTTGATGCAACCCTCATATTACGAAGATTTTATAGAATTCCAGATTATAATCGACGCTGGAAGTTGCGACGGAGGTGATAATGACTATCTATACTCTGGAACTGGTTACAAAAAATACAATTATCCGTATTTTGAGTTAAGTCCTTCACGTGATGGCAAAGATTTCAGATATGAATTGGCAATAAACAATTTTCTGGCAGAATCTACTAAGTTCTTTATAAAGGGAGAAGAGTTGTCTTCTTTCGCTTCGAGTAACACCCAGGCAGATGGATATTATATGGAGAATGGTAAGACATATTATATGGATATCGTTATTCAAAAGTCAGATAATTTTTCAATTGTTAACAGTCCTGGCTCCACTGGAGGTAGGTATTTTGGACCACCTGTTAGATATACCGACATCCCTCTTAGGGAGAACAGGACTGATGACCCCGCTTTCGCACCTTATACTCCCGCTTATTTTTATGGCTCTACGACATCTAGAATTTCGTTCGAAGCAACTTCAAGCAAGGTGTATACTTTGGATGAAATATTTAACAACTCTAGCGTTGAAGACTTGTCTAAAGAAATAGATGATTTGTTTAGAAGAAAATCGTTTTCACTGAGGACAGGAGAGAACGTTGACGATGGACGATTTAGAGAAATGCCTTCACACCAGGCAAAAATGCCTCTTTCAGCAAGTATCGAACTCTTTGGAAAAACTAAATTAAGCAGGCAAGAATTTGATGCTGATGGAAACCCAACAGCCATAAGTTCAGCAAACGATACGGAACTTGATACTTGGGTTATCTATACCAAATTCGAATGCCCTCTATTTGATTTCTCGGATTCCTCCAACGCTTCAGACGAAGGAACCTTGGATGCCCTCGGAATCAACAAGGAGTCAAAGGAAGCTTTGAGCAAGACAACCGACTCTGGTACTTATGATTACACGTCCTCTTATCTGAATACTCAAAATTCAGAAAGATTCACAACAGACAAGAGAACTGGTTCAGGCATTTGGGCAGGCTACGGCAAGCAGCAAGAAGGAAAAGGGGTAACTATTTCCATCAGAGAAAGTTTTCCACAAGGTGTTTCTGCCACAACAGGTTCTCTAATCGATGTCTGTGGTTTCACACCAGAGACTAAGCAAATAGGGCGAGTCGCTGACGAAAAAGAAATAACAGAAGCAGTCGTAATGATTCCTTTCTTAGATGAACCACTCATTACAGACCAGCAGATAGTCGTCGGAGCTGCTTCGACTGAAGTCAGAGGAAACCAACAGACTCTCTTGGTTGACGATAGAAATTTCATTAAAATCGACGTTGCGGAATACAATAAGCAAAAATCAAGATTGGACAAGAAAGAATCGGCTTACGAATTAGCTGACGGAACATCGATAGACAGTTCTTCTATCACAAGGATGATCGAAGGTATGAGGAAATACAATGTACCTCCTCTTTACGACTTCGAAACTTTTGAACAAGATCCGTTTATAATGTATTTCTTTGAATTCAAGCACACACTTGATAGAGAAGACCTTTCTAATATTTGGCAGGGCGTACAACCAAAGATTGCTAAAGAGGCTAAGCTCGACTCTGTTGAGATCGACCACGAAATCAACAAGCACGAGTTCTTTGGAAATATGGGACAACTACCAGAAGGCGTCCGTTGGATGACTTTCAAGGTAAAGAGAAAAGCGGAGAAGAGCTATTATAAGATGACCCAAGATTCAAGAGATGACAGCAGATTCAAATTTGATTTTGACATCGGTACGAAAGAACCTGAGTACGGGTATAATTACCCATATGATTACTTCACAATGTTGGAGATGGTTCAGGTAGAAGCGAACACTGTAAAAGAAATTGATCCTCTTGAACAGTACAAGAGAATAGTTGGGGACGAAGAATGACTTTCAAGAATCAAAAAGAAGAGGTAATGGAAATAGAATTGACCTCCTATGGCAAGTATTTACTATCCAAGGGTAAGTTCCGACCATCATTTTACGCTTTTTTTGACGATGATATTATTTATGATTCAGAGTATTCAGGTGCGACTGAAGAACAAAATTATAGTCAAACGAGAATCCTAGAGCAAACTCCGAGACTTCGGGTTCAAACAACTTACACTAGCCTAGAGAGAGAGATTGAGAGGCAAATAGAGGAGTCAAGGGCTGGTAAGAAGAAGCTAAAAGATTCTTTTCAGACAACTAAAGAAAAGCATTATGCACTTTCCACTTCTCTCGGACGCAGCGCCCTGGCTTCTGATAACGCACCCTCTTGGGATGTTACACTTCATGGAGCAAATTTTCAACAGCAGTTAATTACAAGCTCAGGAGATGGAAAGCAGACACTTCAAATCCCGCAAATGAATTTGGAAGACCTAGAGTACAAGGTATCCGTCGTTGCAAATGACGGCGCTCACGACCATAATTCAGCCGCAGTCACAGATGAGGGAACTTTTCAGAACAATACAGCAATAAGGATTGAACATAAAGACATAATATTGGAGATTGATGAGTTGCACACAGATTCTCTTTCAGAGAATTATGACATTGAATTCTTTGTTGTTGAGGAAGACGTAGATACGAATGAGGAGATTCTTTTGCCACTTCGTTTTCCTCGTGATACGGAAGATTCTATTGTCGACGGAATGTATAAGGATGAAATAGAAGATATTCAAGAAGAAGAGGTCAACGAGACTAGCATCATTAATCACTTAAGAATTTACGTCGATAGTGAGATAGATGCCAGCGACCTCTGTCGGCTTGGTTATCAGACAGACTTTAGCAAGCGAGGTCATATCAAAGTCAATTGCGACGACTTCGTTGGCGATAGTGATATGGATAAGATTTATGACAACATTGATTCTATCCCACCATTTGGAGAAGATTGCTAATGGCTCAAACAGAAGCAGAAATATTAAACTCACTGGTACCAGTGGCGACTGTAGAAAACATCACTTTTGAAAGTAATAAGAGTGGAGATGCGAAAGGCATTGCAGTGAGAATCGTTTATTCTATTTCGGATGTGGTCAACCAGGATGCCATCGGCACTTGGTTTAATCAACAGGAGTATGAAAAATACTTCCAAATTCGAACTCGTCTTGAATATGATGATATTGTAGAACAGGATATAAACACCGCTCCAGCGACCACCGTGGGCGAAATGATAGAGTCACAAAATAACTCAAATATTTCTAAATTCACGTTTGAAAAGACATATTATATTGACAATCAGCCCGAGTCGATGAACTTTTACGTGGTAACATCTTTTGATATATCCCAAATGGAGGAAGACTTCGGCATTGATCTTTTTAATGCTGCCACACGAGATACTCAAAAGGCTGAAAAGGTTGAGATATATAAGAACGGACAACTTCAATATCCAATTCAAGACTTTAGAATAAGAGAAGAAATTAAAAAGTTTGAGTTCTCGGAACAACGAGCGGAGGACTTCAAGTTCCTCGAAGAGCAGGTTCTTACGAAAAAGGAAAGAGATAGCTCCTTTGCGACAGATTTTATTTCAGACCTGTGGATAACGAGAAATGCACAAGGCGAAGCAAAATTTGTGTTTATCTTTGACGCAGCTTCATTCTTTGAGAAGAGAAGTGAATATAAGGACATCTATAAGAGGCTTACTTCAATAGAGAAATATAATTTGATAAAACAAATGCAAATACCTTCTTTAAAAATATTGAGGAAAAGAGTAGAAATAGTTCAGGATACGAATGGTAGAACCGTTAAAGATTTCAAAGACGAGCGATCATTGGAAGAGATTGTAGAAACGGCGAAGCTTCCAGGAAGTAACGGCTTTACAAAGGTGATAACCGATACGGGCTCCATAATGCAGATAAGTATAACAGGCGTCAGCGATAGTCCCTTGGATGATAACAATCTTATGTTTATTACAGGAACAGATTATGATATTGCAAACGTTACAGATGGAGTGTACTCTTACGGTGTTTCGATTGAAATTATTGATACTACTCGCCAATTGCTTTTGAGAAAACTTAGTCGATTGAGCGAAAGCATATCGCTTATGAAGAAGGTTCTAGCAGGCTCGATACGACCAGAGTTTTACGATGCAAGAACTGACTTATATACCAGACCTCTGGAAGAAATTGTTTCTAACGCCTCCGAGAACTCGGAGTCCGAGATAAGAGAATTTAAATCCACAAAGGATAGGGCACGAGACATTTATCGGACATTTATAGGAAGACCAAATGTGCCAACCACACGTCGAGGTCGAAGAAATGTTTTACAAAGTCTAGATGCTCAACTTGTAGCCGACGAAACTCTACGAAAGATAGGCGACCTGTTGAGAATGGATAGAATAAAGTCTCCAAAAGAATTAGAAGTAATTATTGAGGTGATGGAATCTCTTCTTGCGAACGCCGCCTCATCTATAGGCGAATCAAACGATTATTACGAGGGAAGGTTGAGTCCATCGGTAACAGACGCAAGAATCACAGCAAAGAAATTTTACACATCACCAGAAAAATTATTTGACTCAAATATTCCAAAACTGGAAGGTATTGAATACTTGTCAAACTTTAGCTCGACAGCTTCGGATGTGGTAAAGAGGGAAATAACTTCTTTATCCAGGGATGCTGGAGAAATAGGGCTTCGTGTTATCGATGGTGCAGAATATACAGACAGGGTAAGGCAAGAGATAGATAAATACTTTCCAACGGGAACAACACAGGTATCACTACCTGCACTAGAAGGAACACCAGGTTCAAATAACGTCTCACTCCTTGGTCCTGGTTCAGAGTTTTTATCAATGTCAGCGTTTATGGATTCTGATAGAAATCTTTCTGTATTCACGGGACTGGGAAACACCTCTGCCAGCGAAGCTATTATTAGAAACGATGTCTTGCTAAATGTAGAAGGACATTTCCCAGGCTCACCAGCCTATGTGCCATCAGGAAATAGACCAGAGGCTTCATATCTTTCTAGACGTGATGTCTCACTTGAACATATCTTCAAAATCAGTACTCTGTTGAACCAAGACACAGGGTCTACGAATTCTTCTTCAAGAACGGCTAATTCTCCAGATAATTCTATTGAACCAATTGGAGAGCAGGCGTCAGCTACCCTTGAAAGACAAACAGCCTTTGAAAGATTTATATTCGACAAGATCTCAAATGAGGAGAGACTTGACGTAGACACCCTAGATCTCTCAGGCTTGCCGCCTTCGGATAGAAGAGCCACCGCAGAATCAGCACCCAACCAAATTATCTCGCTAATGCAGGATGGTCCAGCATCGATGGAGTCAGCCTTCGTTGTGACACGTGAGTTTCTTACAAAGATTTCTTACCTCTCTGGATTCGACCCTGACGAGAATAGATTGAACGTAAGTTTGCCAAGGTGGGAAAATTTAACTTTGGATGTTTATAGCAGCAATGCAGATAAGAATTTACTTTGTAAAATAAGTCCAAGCCATCTGCCCGATTTGGGAATAAGAACTACAAGTTCCAGGGCTCCTATCTACGACGCATTCTTTATTATAAAGCCAGTAGAGACAGAATGAAGGACTAGAAGGCTTCATAAACTAACTTCAACCTATTTACTGTAAAGAGAGAGAATAATTAAACTATGTCTGGAAACAAAGCAAATCAAAGTAAGAAGTCTGGTGATGAGTTATTTGTCGTATCGTCGTCCTACGCTTCTCTCGAAGATCCTACGGATAGTTATGCTGCTCACGAAGGAATCAACTCTTCGGATTTATTGCGTAAACAACTTGGTGCCTTTTGGATAAAGCCAGATGCTAGTAGACAAAAGATGGTCGGTGGCGGACCTGTGGAGTCTGTAAGCGTACAGAGAACAGAGACTTCTCCAGAATCAGATGTTACTACGCAACACATGCGACTCACTTTCAAGACTCCAATCGAAGCCAACTTCGGCTCTTTGTCAGGTACCACAGAAAATCAACACCAAATGTTGACTAGGTTTTTAAGCAATTCACAAGAACACCTCGATCATGCTACAGTGATAAATATATATGAAGATGGTAATAATGAAGTTGAACAAGCAGCAGGAATAAAGAATCTCTATGCAGAGATAAAATCAGACTATAATTTTTTAGAAGAGGGGTATGAAAGTTTCATAGACTCTTACGACGGCACCATACGAGAAATAGACCTTCCAAATTATTATAATTTTCTCATTGAACAAAATAGCGATCTAGACAGGACTAGAGACAGGGCGACAATATTATCCCACGGCGACAGAATAAGATTGGGCGACCCTTGTAGGCTGGACGCCAACGCCAAGATGAAGCCAGTCAGCGATTACTTTACAAAATGGTCAGAAAGTTTTGAGGACTATAGAAGTGACCAAGCAGATTATGCCAAGAACACACGTATGAGAGAAGTCTCTTTTACAAAAAAAGAGACAAAAAGGTTGCAAGAACTATATGAGTACAAGGATTCATTTCCTATGTTCAACACAATAGAGTTCAATGTAGAGGACGATGCACTTCTTGGCACCACTCTAGAAGAAACAAACTTTTCTTCACAAATCAGAAACTATCTAACCCTAGAAAATGGATCCGTATTTCGTACGGCAGAGGTGAGGACAAACCAATCCGAAAGGTTGGTCACTGATGATAGCGGTCAAGAAGGGTTTGAAGAAGGCGTTATCACCTCTACATCAGAAGCAGCATTCAGGGCATCTTGGAACATTGATGATATTATGGAGATGTTTGAACCATCTGACTCAAATGAACTTGTGTTCAATGATGACATTCTTCCAGGTTCAGATTATCGTGCTTTCTACAATTTAATGTCTGTTATAGTAAAGGGAAGAGTTGAGAAAATAAAGAAACAAAGATTCAGGGATTATAAAGAAGTTGTAGATGGTCAAACTTCATATAACGAAGTTCTCTTTTATAAGGTGGAGAAAATAGATGCAGAGAACAATTTACTCCAGACTTTTCATTTCACCAATACCGATAAGCTCGAAGTCATAAAGTTTGTAGATACGCAAGTCAAGTACGACAAGAGGTACAGATATAAAATCATCGCATCGATTCTTATAATAGGGACGAAGTATAGGTATGAAAATCCTACTCTCGTCAACGGACCAAATACTTCAGAAGCTATCCGTCCTAAAGTCATTGGAATGGACTTCACAGTAGTATCTGAACCACATGTCAAAATTATTAATGTTCCTGTATTCGAGAAGTCTGTTATCATTTATGATAATCCACCCATAGCACCAGAAATACTACCTATCTTTTTCAGAGGAGTCAATAACAAGATAAAATTCTTCTTTAACTCTTCTGTTGGTAGATATATGGCAGAGCCTATTGTCTTCACAGCTAGTGACGAAGAATTGGTGAAGAAATATAAAATAGCACAGGATATTCCTCTTTCTCAAAAAGAAATAATGTTTGAGTCAGACGACCATATTCACGAGTTCACTCTTTATAAAATGGATAGAAAGCCTACAAGTTATGAAGACTTCGAAGAAAATGGTACATCGCTGGATATGGCAACCGACGACGCATCTTCATATTCCCACATAGACAACGTAGTGCCAAATAAAAAGTATTATTATTGTTTAAGGGCAAGGGATTATCATGGAAATCTGTCGCACCCAAGTGTTATATATGAAATTGAGATCGTTGATGATGCAGGTTCCATATACCCAATAAGTAAAATATGCGAATTTGAAGAACCGAAAAAGCAAAAATTAAGTAGGGGTGTTAAGAGGTTCATTCATATTCTACCAGCTTTCGAGAGCTTATTCGCAAATGAAGAGGCTATGGGCATAGAAGACACACCAGGACCACAGCCAGGTCAGACAGTGGTGCTAGGTGTACAAAAAGAATCCACCTGGGGTAAGAAATACAAAATGAGACTTACCTCTAAATCAACTGGCAAGAAAATTGACTTTAATTTCACGTTTACTACAAAACAAGAAACAGAAGTATCAGAGTAAACTAATTAATTTATGATTCAGGCGTTATTTCTATAATAAAACTAATTATAATGCGGAGGACAGAATAAAATGGCATTTTTAGACAATTCAGGCGACATCATTCTTGATGCAGTATTAACGGACACAGGCAGAAAAAGACTGGCACAAGGTGATGGCTCTTTCAAGATTGTAAAGTTCGCACTTGGCGACGACGAGATTGACTACAAACTATTCAATAAATCAGACGCCCGTGGCTCGGCTTATTATGACTTGGAGATTATGCAAACTCCAGTACTGGAAGCTTTTACAAATAACACTTCTTCCTTGAAGCATAAATTGATGTCAATGCCACAGACAAACTTACTTTATCTCCCAGTCATTAAAGTAGACGATGTAACTTATCCTGCCGCCGCCTTCGCCTCTAACAGTCTTCTATTCAGCGCAATTTCGGAAAGCAGCGAAGGCAACGGCGTATATTTCTTACCAGCAGACGATGCTACTCGTGATGAATTGCTTAATGAGGATGCCAAAGTCAAAGGCGTCCTCGGCACCAACCCAGTGAGACACATTCAGGCGGTCCAAGGTCAAGATACGACAGAAATTTCTTTCACTAGAGATATCGGCAGCGAATTAAGAGAGACCCAGTATATTGTCAGCGTTGACAACCGCCTCGCAAAAGTCGTGCATCCTACTAACAACGATGTAGCAGCCTCCGTATCATATATAGACGACGACCAGGTTGCT
>Ga0098051_1000912_pt1 | contig 11032 bp, 8 predicted proteins | sample 14BtaG_FD_77069 | JGI IMG/M metagenome (GOLD analysis project Ga0098051, IMG submission 77069) | Marine viral communities from the Subarctic Pacific Ocean - 14B_ETSP_OMZ_AT15311_CsCl metaG | ecosystem: Environmental > Aquatic > Marine > Oceanic | place: Pacific Ocean | collected 2015-01-18 | reverse complement strand
CCACTCGTATATCCAACCGACACGGCAGTGACAGAGTTTGTTCCCAACTGGACTAATAAATAAAATTTTATAAAATGAATGAGAAAATTAACGATACCAAACAGCGAATTATAGAAGCTGGACACAAAGCGGTTGAAGAGTTAATAAAAGTAGCTAAAGAAGCTATAGTAACAGAGCATTCCGAGGACGATTTAACGGCTGATAAGTTAAAGAACGCTGCAGCTTCTAAAAAGCTAGCTATATTCGATGCATTTGAAATACTTGGTAGAATACAAGAAGAAGAAGAATTACTTAATCCAAGTGAGGCTTTAGAAACAAAGGTCTCTAAGTTTAAAGGTTTTGCTGAAAGCCGCATTAAGTAATGTACGAGCAAACTTTATACAAAATCGTTGAACCTATAAAGAAGACAGTTATATCTAGGATGAACAGAACTAGAAAGTGGAAATACGGGTATGACAAAGAGCATGATATTGTTGTTATATCTAAAACTGGGAAAATAGGTGAAATATACGAGATATATGGTTTTAGAATAGCCCTTCCTCTTGCTCCTAAGAAAGTCCACTCTTTGAGTGGTGTTACTAAAGAGCAAAAGTGGAGCGTTATAGAGCTCCCTAAGGAGCTTTCTAAAATAAAGAGTGTGATAGAGTGGGACAGTTATCCAGATTCATTTAAGGAGCACTGGGTTGAATATATAGATGAGGAGTTTAGGCGTAGGGAAGAGGGTTTTTGGTTTAAAAACAAAGGAGTTGATACTTATGTAACGGGAGCTAATTATATGTATTTGCAATGGGCTAAAACTGATATTGGTCACCCAGATTTCCGTGAGTCAAATAGATTATATCACTTATTTTGGGAAGGTTGTAAGGCTGACGATAGATGTTACGGTATATGTTACCTTAAGAACAGACGTTCTGGATTTTCTTTCCAAGCGTCTAACGAATTAGTTAATTTAGCTACAATTACGAGTGATAGTAGATATGGTATACTATCTAAGACTGGACCAGATGCGAAGAAGATGTTTACGGATAAAGTAGTGCCAATAAGCGCTGGTTATCCATTCTTCTTTAAACCTGTACAAGATGGTATGGATAGACCGAAAACAGAACTTAGCTATAAGATACCAGCTAGTAAGCTAACCAAAAAGAAAATGCAATTTGACAACAAGTCGCAGAAAGAAGAAAGAAAAGGGTTAGATACAACAATAGATTGGAAAAACACAGGTAACAATAGTTATGATGGTGAAAAGCTAAGGTTACTAGTACACGATGAAAGTGGTAAGTGGGAAAAACCAAACAACCTGCTTGATAACTGGAGGGTTACAAAAACTTGTTTAAGACTAGGTAAAAGGATAACCGGTAAGTGTATGATGGGTTCTACTTCAAATGCTCTTGATAGAGGTGGAGAAAACTTTAGGAAACAGTTTTTCGCGAGCGATGTAAACAAGCGAAATAAAAACGGACAAACAGCATCTGGATTGTATTCTTTGTTTATACCTATGGAGTGGAATTTTGAAGGCTTTATAGACGAGTATGGTTGGCCTGTTTTTGATACGCCAACCGAAAAAGTATATGGTCCTGACGGTGAGATAATAGACGAGGGTGTTATATCTTATTGGGAAAACGAAGTGGATGGTTTAAAAGATGATCAAGATGGTTTAAACGAATATTATAGACAATTTCCACGTACTGTTGATCACGCTTTTAGAGATGAAACTAAAGGCTCACTTTTTAATTTAACTAAAATCTATGAACAAATAGATTACAACGCCGGTCACACAAATACCTCCACGGTTACAAGAGGTAATTTCGAGTGGGAGCATGGTATAAAAGATACTAAAGTTACGTGGGTTCCGAACAAGAATGGTAGATTTAACGTGTCTTGGATTCCTGAGGTATCACTACAAAACAATGTAGTTGTAAAAAATGGAGAGAAATATCCAGGTAACGAACTCTTAGGAGCTTTTGGTTGTGATAGTTACGATATATCTGGAACTGTTGATGGTAGCGGTTCTAATGGAGCGCTGCATGGTTTAACCACTTATAATTTAATAGTTCCAACTAACCATTTCTTCTTAGACTATGTATGCAGGCCACCGACTGCTGAGATATTTTTTGAAGACGTACTAATGGCTTTGATATTTTATGGTATGCCAATGCTTGCGGAGAATAACAAGCCTAGATTGCTTTACTATTTAAAAAGAAGAGGGTATAGGGGTTACTCAATAAATAGACCAGATAAACACTGGCACTCCTTATCAATAACAGAAAAAGAGATTGGAGGAGTTCCAAACTCAAGCGAAGATATGAAGCAGGCTCACGCAGCTGCGATAGAGTCTTATATTGATACTAACTTAGGTACTAGAGAAGACGGTAGTTATGGTAGCTTATTTTTTAACTCCGTTTTGTACGATTGGGCAAAATTTGATATTAACAATAGAACCAAGTTTGATGCAGCTATAAGCAGTGGATTGGCGATTATGGCATGTAACAAACACAGATACAAACCGACGAAATTAAAAAAGAAAACTAAAATTAAGATTAATATCGCTACCTATAGCAATAGTGGCGGAATTTCAAAAATTAGAAAAACATGACAGACACACTTAGAAATAACACTTTCCCAAGTCAAGTAGTACTTGATGAAGAAAAAAACTCTCTAGCTTATGGTTTAAAAGTAGCTCGAGCTATCGAGGAAGAGTGGTTTGCAAACGGTACAAATTCTAGATTTGCTTCTAACTCTAGCTTATTTCATAAGCGTAGGTTATATGCGAGGGGAGAACAAAGCGTAGAGAAATATAAAAAAGAATTAGCGGTTAATGGTGATTTATCTTACTTAAACCTTGATTGGACACCTATTCCAATTATACCTAAGTTCGTTGATATAGTAGTAAATGGAATGGGGAATAGAGGTTACGAGATAAACGCTTTCTCTCAAGATTCTATTGGTACTGCTAAAAGAACGGAATATATTAAGGGACTCCAAATGGATATGGTTTCTAAAGATATGTTAAAAGATGTTAAAGAAAACTTTAATATCGATATGTTTGAGAATAACGAAGACACACTTCCGGAAAATGATGAAGAATTAGACTTACACGTTGAGCTTGACTTTAAATTAAGTGTTGAGCTTGCTCAAATATCAGGGATTAACCTATTGTTAAATGGTAGTGATATAGATTTACTAAAACCTAGATTCACTAGAGATATAACTGAGATAGGTATTGGAGCTGCTAAAGCTTGTTTTTCAAAAAGTAAAGGTGCTACAGTTGAATACGTAGACCCAGCTAACTTAGTTTGGTCCTACACTGAAGACCCGCATTTTAAAGACATATACTATGTTGGTGAAGTAAAGCAAATACCAATAAACGAGCTGGTTAGTGAGTTTCCAGAATTAAGTATGGAGGAGCTTGATGAAATTATTAAGACTGGAGACAATTCTAAAGTAACAGGTAACATAACTAATCACGACCCTAATAAGGTTACCGTACTTTATTTTAATTACAAGACGTTTAGTCAAGAGGTTTATAAATTAAAGAAAACTGCAACTGGAGCTGAGAAAGTATTAGAAAAAGAAGATTCTTTTAACCCGCCTAAAGATAAAGATGCTAATTTTAGTAAGTTGTCTAGAGGTATAGAAGTTAAGTATGAAGGAGTTAGTATACTTGGTACAAACAAGATATTAAAGTGGGAGCTTTCCAAAAATATGTTAAGGACTAAAAGTGATTTCAATCTTGTTCAAATGGATTACTGTATTACAGCACCAAGCATGTATAATGGTAGTATAGAGTCTTTAGTAAGTAGAATAATTGGGTTTGCTGATATGATTCAGCTAACTCATTTAAAAATTCAACAAGTTTTAGCTAAGGTTGTTCCAGATGGAATATTCTTAGATGTAGATAGTTTGGCTGATATAGATCTTGGTAACGGCACAAACTATAATGCTAGTGAAGCTTTAAACATGTTCTTCCAGACTGGATCTGTTATTGGTAGATCACAAGGTAGCGAACCTGGAATGGGGAAACCTGGCCTACCTATTCAAGAACTACGCAGTGGTAGTGGTGCAAACAAAGTGCAATCGCTTATAAACACATACAACTACTACTTAAGTATGATTAGAGATGTGACTGGGCTTAATGAGGCTAGAGACGGAAGTACTCCAGATTCTAACGCACTAGTTGGCTTGCAAAAACTCGCTGCAGCTAACTCAAACGTAGCGACAAGACATATCTTAACAGGTAGTAGTTTTATAACTTTAGGTTTAGCTAAACTACTTTCGCTTAGAATATCAGATGTTCTTGAGTACTCTGAAACCGCTGAGGCTTTAGCGGATCAAATTGGTAGGTTTAATACAGCTACTCTTGAAGAAATTAAAGAGCTTTATTTATATGATATGGGTATCTCTTTAGAGTTGCTACCAGATGCAGAAGAAAAGCAAATGCTTGAAAATAATATTCAAATTGCTTTATCGCAAAAATTAATTGAACTTGACGATGCTATTGATATTAGAGAGGTACGCAGTATAAGATGGGCAAATAGATTACTTAAAGTAAAGAAAATCAAAAAACAAAAACGTGACCAAGCAATACAGCAGCAAAATATACAAGCGCAGTCTCAAGCCAACATACAAGCACAACAAGCTGCAGCTAACCTAGAAGTACAAAAGAAACAAGCTGAATCAGCTAGCGAGTCTCAAGTGATACAGTTAAAAGCTCAATTAGATTCACAAAAAATGCGTCAAGAAGTTGAGAGTAAAAAAGAGTTAATGGAACTTGAATTCCAATACGGCATGAAGCTAAGGGGGATTGAGGTAGAAGCTAAAAAACAAAGAGACGCGTCAAAAGAAGATCGTAAAGACGAAAGAACAAAAATCCAAGCATCACAACAATCAGAGCTAATAGACCAAAGAAAAACAGGTAAGCCACCTAAATCGTTTGAGTCCGCGGGTAATGATATACTAGGTGGTGGTTTTAACTTAGGAGCATTTGACCCTAAATAAAGAATAAACAATTATTAATTATTATTATATTATATTATGACAGAAGAAGAAAACGTAGCTGAAGACGCTACGCAAAACACAGAGACAGTATTTGAATCAGCGGGAGATGATTCTGTAGCGAAGATTGATCTTAGCAAACCAGTAACAGAAGAAAATGAAGCTGAAGAAAGTAGCGTTGACGATGACGGAGCAAGTGCTGCTGAAGCTGAAGATGCTGGGTCCACGCAGGAACAAGAAGAAGTACGCGAGGAAGACAAGCAAGAAGATAAGCAAGAAGAAGAAGAAGAAGAGGTGATAGAGGAATTAGATGAAGAAATCCCTCCAGCAACTGAGATTCCAGAAAATCTTCAAAAACTAGTGGATTTCATGAGTGAAACCGGTGGGAGTCTTACTGACTACGTTAAACTAAACAGTGACGATAGCACTTTAAGTGATATGCAGAGGCTTAAAGATTATTATGCATCTACAAAGCCGCACTTAGATACAGAAGACATTGACTTATTATTAGAAGATTTCTCATTTGACGCTGAGTATGACGAAGAAAAAGATATTAGAAAAACTAAAATAGCTCTCAAAGAAGAGTTAGCAAAAGCAAAAACCCATATGGACGGGTTAAAGTCCAAGTATTACGCGGAGATCAAAGGGTCTTCAAAACTAACAACAGAGCAAGAGGAAGCGGTTAATTTCTATAGTGAATATAGAGCTTCTTCCGAAAGCAACGAAAAACAAATTAAGATTCAATCCGCTAAGTTTGTAGCTGAGACGGATAAGGTATTTAACAGCGAATTCAAAGGTTTTGAATATAGTGCTGGTGATAAATCTTATAGGGTAGAATTAAAAGATGTTGAGAAAACAAAAGCTAACCAAGCTGACTTAAGTAGCTTTATCGGGACGTTCCTTGATAAAAACAACGTTATTAAAGACGCAGCAGGCTACCACAAGGCAATTTACGCAGCAATGAATGCTGATGCTTTAGCAACTCATTTCTATGAACAGGGTAAGGCCGACGCTATTAAAAAGCGAAATGCTGATTCTAAAAACATCGACATGGGTAGTAGAAAGCAACATGGTAAATTTGAAGGTGGTGTAAAAGTAAGAGCTGTTGGAGGGGTTAATGATAACAAAGTACGTCTACGCGTAAGGCGATAAATTAAAATTAACAAAACATAAAAAAAATAAAAAATTATGGCAGCAGGAACAATGAGCCCAACTGGAAATGCCCCGGCAACTCCATCGGCTAAAAAAGCAACAGTCTCATCAGCATATATCGACTTTACAGATACAGCTACAGCTGGATGGGCACAACAATATTTACCAGATTTAATCGCAGGAGAAGCTGAGGTTTTTGGTAATAGAACAATTTCAGGTTTCTTAGGACAAGTAGGTTCTGAAGAAGCTATGGCATCTGACCAAGTAATTTGGACGGAGCAAGGAAGATTACACGTATCAGCAGCTGGAACATTAGTTGCTTCTACTGGAGTTGTAACTTCAACTGGTCACGGTGTAAGAGTTGGTGACAACGTAGTATTAAACAGAACAGGTGTTGGTACGCTTAGATGCCACGTAACTGCTATTACTGCAAACACGTATACTGTATTACCTTATACTCAAGCAGCTTTAAACACTTCGGGAGCAGGAGCAATTACATTTACTAACGGAGCTGTAACAGGTTTTGTATTTGGTTCTGAATACGCAAAAGGAACTGCGGGTCGTACTGAATACTTAGAGCCACAACACGCTTCATTATCTAACAAACCATTTATTGCAAAAGAAAAGTATACGGTTTCAGGATCTGATGCTAGTTCTATTGGATGGGTTGAGGTTTCTAGCGAAGACGGTGCTAACGGTTACTTATGGTACTTAAAAGCTGCTTCTGAAGCAAGAGTACGTTTTACTGACTACGCTGAAATGATGTGTATTGAGTCTGAGAAAAAACAAAACAGTTCTACTGTAGGTGTTGATGGTTCTGAAGGACTTTTCGCAGCTATCGAAGATAGAGGACATGTTTTATCTGGAGCTTTTATCGATGCTAGTGCAGCGGATGATTTAGCTTCTTTGAAATTAATCCTTAAGAGATTTGATGCTGAAGGTGCAATTGAAGAGAACATGATGTTCTTAAACAGAGAGGCTTCTATCTCTATTGACACTATGTTAGCGGCTCAAAACGGTTACGGAGCTAGTGGTACTTCTTACGGAGTATTTAACAACTCAGAAGATATGGCTTTAAACTTAGGTTTCTCAGGATTTAGAAGAGGTTCTTATGACTTCTACAAGTCTGATTGGAAATACTTAAACGATGGTGCTCTTTACGGCGCTATGGCAGAAGGTGATGCTGTAAGCGGTGTTATCGCTCCAGCTGGAATGTCAAGTGTATATGACCAAGGTTTAGGTAAAAATCTTAAGCGTCCATTCTTACACGTACGTTATAGAGCTTCTGAAACTGAAAACAGAAAGATGAAAACTTGGACAACTGGATCAGTTGCTGGGAATACTTCTTCTGACTTAGATGCTTTAGAAATGAACATGCTTACTGAGAGATGTTTAGTAGTACAAGGTGCTAACAACTTCATGAAGTTAGTGTAACACAATAACAAAGCCGCCTTCTAAAATCGGAGGCGGCTTTTTTTTAAAACAATATTATATTATAAAATTATGGCTAAAAAAACAATCGAGACTACGTCTCAACAACAAGACACAAAAGAAAAACAAAATACAAACAAAGTTGCGGAAGCACCTATTAAGAAAAACTCGAACGATTGGGAAATCAAAGATAGAACATACTTCTTAACAGGTAACAAAACACCGCTATCATACACTTTGAAATCTGCAAACATATATTACTTCGACGAGTCGAAAGGACACGAAAGAGAATTAAAATATACGACAAATCAAAAAACTCCTTTTGTTGATGAATTTAAGGGAGAAGCTAGATTAGAGCACATTACTTTTGTTGATGGTATACTTAACGTGCCAAAAAACAAACAAACACTACAGAAATTTTTATCTTTATACCACCCTCAAGTGAATAAAGCGTATTATGAAAACAAACCTGAGGTTAATGCTATTGAAGATATTGATTCTATAGAATTAGAACTCTCAGCAATGCTAGCGGCTAAAGCAATGGATGTGGATATGGCTGAAGCTATATTGCGTGTTGAAGTAGGATCTGCGGTTACAGAGATGACTTCTTCTGAGCTTAAAAGAGATTTACTTGTATACTCTAAGAAAAATCCAAAGCTGTTCTTAGAATTAGCGAAAGATGAAAATGTACCTCTTAGAAACTTTGGTATTAGAGCAACTGAAATGGACATTATAACTCTTACTCAAGATCAACGAAATTTCGTTTGGAACGGAACAGATAGAAAGCTGTTAACAGTTCCGTTTGGCGAACACCCTTACTCTGCTTTAGCAGTATTCTTTAAAACAGATGAAGGAATGGAGGTTTACAAAAATATTGAAAAAAGATTAAACTAATAAACCAATCATAAACCCCTGGTGATACGAAATCACTAGGGGAATATGTAATAAAAAAAAATAAAGCTTATGGCAGTAAATATAGATACTGTATATCAAAGAGTGTTGGCTATCGCCAATAAAGAACAGAGAGGAACAATAACTCCCCTTGAATTTAATATATTTGCCAACCAAGCTCAAATGGATATATTCGAGCAATATTTCTATGATAGAACTCAGTTTGAGAGAAGACCAGGTAACGAAACGGAATATTCTGACATGTTGAATATTTTAGACGAAAAAATTAGCCTGTTTGAAAAGAGCGCTGAGCTAACTCCTACACTAAATGTTGGCACAAAGTCAATAAACCCATATTACTTCAAACTATTTTCAAAGCCTGACCTCTATAGGTTTGGGTCTATTATTTGGAATAAATATGGTGATGATATGCTTTTGGGTAGTGGCTTCGACGCAAATGTTGGTGCAAACACTGTTGGTGATTATTTCACAACTAGTGGTAATTTTACCATAGGTAGTAGTAAAGCAACTAAATCAGCTGGCGCGGTTGGTTATTTAAACGTCTTACCTTCAACTGAGGTTGGTGGTAATTCCGCTCAAACACTTTTCACTGGCTTTACGCAGGGAAAAAAATATGCACTAACACTTACTATAACTCCAACTAGTAGCACTGGTGAGTTAAGATTTGTTAATAATTTACAGACTTTTACAAATTTATCAACAGGCGGTGTTGCTAATTCTTTCCCGAGTGGAGCGGCTTCTAGTGGGGATTTTACCATTAACGAAGCTAGCGATGGTACTGAAACGCAAAAAACACTTATATGGATCCAGGGACCAACAACGCCAACATTATTAAGTATATGGGGTGACGCTGATTGGGCGGGGAGCATTGATAACATATCAGTGAGAGAAATACACGATCCAATTGAGGTTTCTAGAGTTAGTAACAAAGAGATTATAAGTATTCAAAACTTACCGCTAGTTAAACCAACAGAAACGAATCCCATGTACACTGTGGATAACACTGGATTTACAGTATACCCAAACACTATAACTTCTGGAATTTGGTGTAACTATATAAATAAGCCTATTAAAGTAAATTGGGCATACCAAGTAGTTAATGATAGCGCTTTATACAATTCAACTAACAGCGTTGACTTTGAATTACACGCCTCAGAAGAAACAGATTTAGTTATTAAAATCCTAGCTTTAGCAGGTGTTTCACTACAGGATCCTGGTTTATATCAAATAGCATCCAGCGAAGATAACAAAAATACAACACAAGAAAAACAATAAATAAATGGGATTATTAGACGGAACAACAGAAAAGGAATATTACAGTGGTAATAACCACGGTAACTATCAGTTTATATCAATAAAACAAATAATAGATAACTTTTTATTCTCTTACGTTGGTGAAGATAGAATAATACCTAGAGCCAATAGAATGGACGTTAGCTATCACGCTTACAGATCTTTTCAAGAGCTAAGTTATGATACTTTAAAATCCATAAAATCACAAGAGATAGATTTACCACCATCCTTATCAATGTTAATGCCTCAGGACTACGTTAACTATGTAAAACTTACAGTTTTAACAGACGAAGGATTAGAACGCACTCTATATCCAATATCAAAAACAAGCAATCCCAAAGCAATCCTGCAGGATGATAATTACAACTATATCTATGACGTTGATGGTAACATCGTCGATGCTGTCTCTACAACCTCAACTAATTTTTCAGCAGACCCTCACGACGTGAGCGATGGGAATAGATTAAAAGTAGAGTCTCAATTCAATAGTAATGGTGATTTTTATATAGACACAGTAAATGGAACTATAGGTTTTAGCTCTAACTTATCTGGTAAAACTGTTACGTTAAAATATATTAGTGACGGTTTAGGTACTGATGCTGAAACGCTAGTTCACAAGTTTGCTGAAGAAGCTATGTATAAGTCTATAGCTTGCGAGATGGTTAGTACAAGAGCTAACACTCCAGAATATGTTGTTAATAGATTTAAAAGAGACAAGTATTCTGCTGTAAGAAAAGCTAAATTAAGGTTATCAAACCTTAAAATGGAAGAAGTAACGCAACTAATGAGAGGTAAATCTAAACAATTAAAAAGCTAATAAATGCCAGAATTAAAAAATAACTTTATTGGGGGTAAGATGAATACTGATCTCGATGAGAGATTAACACCTAAGGGACAATATATTGATGCTTTGAATGTTGATGTACTTACTTCAGATGGTGGTAACGCTGGGGCTGTTCATAGTATAACAGGTAATACGTTAACCCATGATTCTTCACTATTTAACAATGGTACGTGTGTTGGTATGGTCAATGACGAAAGAACAGATACCGTGTATTGGTTTGTTGCTGCTGATAATGGAGATTATATACTCAAGTACAATAACAACCAAATGACACCAGTTGTGGTTGATTTAGCGTCAATGATTATTGGTGGTGACGTGGACAATATATCAGGTAACACCGTAACGTTTGACAGTTTACCGTCAGGAGTTTTACAGGGACAAGTTATTTATGGAACTCAACTCACTTAT
>Ga0098051_1000907_pt1 | contig 11116 bp, 6 predicted proteins | sample 14BtaG_FD_77069 | JGI IMG/M metagenome (GOLD analysis project Ga0098051, IMG submission 77069) | Marine viral communities from the Subarctic Pacific Ocean - 14B_ETSP_OMZ_AT15311_CsCl metaG | ecosystem: Environmental > Aquatic > Marine > Oceanic | place: Pacific Ocean | collected 2015-01-18 | reverse complement strand
GAGTTGATTATGCAAAAGAAATAAGTCCTTATGAGAATTTTCAATTATTAAATGGTGTTAGGGGAACTATAGAAACTTTTATTGAAAAAGGAGCAATGGATTTTAAAACAGGAAATGTTATTGGTCCTTCTCTTAAACAGATATTTATAAAATACAAAATAAATACTGTAGATTTATATAGAGATTTTATTAGATATTCTATTTCAAAAAGAGCAATAGAAAAATCATCGCAAGGATTTGAAACAGGCGTTAATATTAAAGCTGCTAAAAAATTTATTAAAGAAAATCCTAAATTTGAAAAAGCATTTAGAGAAATTGTTAAAGTATCAGAATTTTCTCTTAAATATTTATATGATTCTGGTGTTTTTTCTAAAGAAGTTTATGAAGCTGCTTTAAAAGCTAATAAAGATTTTGTTCCTTTTTATAGAGATTTTTTAGATGATGCAGGTAAAGGTAATTTTACTAAAAATGTAAGAAATCCATTAAAATATTTTAAAGGTAGTAAAAGAAAAATAGTAGATCCATTTGAAAGTATGTATAATAATATATCTACTTTTATTACTATTGCTAAAAAAAATGAAGCAAACATATCTTTTATAGAAATGATTGAAAAGGTAAGAAAGGTTGAACCAACAGCCTTTCCAGAAGTTCAACTTTCAGTTAAAAGAACTAAACAAACAAAGATTACATCTAAAGAATTAGAAAGCATAGTTGATAATCCTGCTAGTTTAAAACCAGAAGTTGTTGAGGGTTTTTCTGTGTTTAGAAAAGAATCTGGAATATTAAAAGATACAGAAATAGTTATTTATAGAAATGGTAAAAGAGAAGTTTGGGAAGTAGGTGAAGCCTTTGCAAGACCTACTAAAGTTTTTGATAAAAATACATTTGAAATGATTGCTAATGCAATATCTTTACCATCAAGAACATTAAGAGCTGGTGCAACTGGTGCTGCAGAATTTATGTATAACAACACATCAAGAGATGCTATTCAATCTTCTGTTTTAAGTGAGGGTTGGTCTCCACCTTATTTTCAAACAATAATGGGTGCTGCAATGATGATAAAACCACTTAGAAATAAGTTGGGATTACATCCTATGTGGGAAAAATATGTAAAATCTGGTGCATTACAAAATTCGCTTGTAACCTTTGATAGAACTTATTTTAATAAATCAATGAAAGAATATTTTACTAAAACAAATCCACTTAATGTTATTAGAAATTTACCAGAATTTTTTAGAATATATATAGAATTTTCTGAAGGTTTAAATAGATCTGGTAATTTTGTATTAGCTTTAAAAAGAAATTTAAAAAAAGGATTACGAGAAGAGGTTGCTCTAAAAAAAGCAGCAAGAGAAACAAGAGACAATCCAATAGATTATAGAAGAATGGGTGCAAAAATATTTGCAATAAATCAAGTTTCCGCTTTCTTTAATGCTAGAATACAAGGTTTAAATCAAATGATAAAAGCATTTAAAGATAGACCATTACAAACTTATGCTAAAACTTTTATGTTTGTACAACTTCCATCTATTCTATTATGGATGGCTAACCATGATGATCCTGATTATCAAAGTTTACCTCAATGGAGAAAAGATTTATTTTGGCACATTAAGATAGAAGGTACATATTATCCAATACCAAAACCATTTGAAATAGGTTTAATATTTGGAACTGGTACAGAGAGATTTTTAGATTATTATTATGGTAATGATCCAAAAGCTATAGAAAAATTTAAAGATGCTATAGCTGTGCAAACATTTAAAGGATTAATACCCATACCTGATATTATAAAGCCTTTTTTTGAGGCTTGGCAAAATAGAAGTTTCTTTTTTGACAGACCTATTATTCCAGGTGGTTTAGAAAATGTACCATCTGAATATCAATATACAGACTTTACCTCTGAAACAATGAAGCTAATAGCTGGTTTAATGAGAAAAATTAATGGAGACGATTTTTCAAAATGGTCATCTCCTTTAGTTTTGGAAAATGCTTGGAGAGGTTGGACAGGTGGTATTGGTGGTTATATATTACTATTATCAGACTCCTTATTAGATGCGGCAGGTATTATAGATAGATCAAAAAATAGAAAAAAAAGACTGGGAGAATATCCTATTATAAAAGCTATTATAATTAAAAATCCAGACAGAAACGCAGAACCTATAACAGACTTTAGAGATTTATATGAGCCTGTAATGAAAAGAATTAATGCAGCAAGAATACTTGCTAATAGGGGTGAAACAGAAAAAGCATTAGAAGAACAAGCAAAACTACCGGAAAATTGGGTTGTGTTAGAACAGGCATATAGAGCTTTGCAAGTTCAAGAAGATATTATAAGAAATATAAATGAGGGAGATTTATCACCAGAAGAAAAGTTGCGTCAAATAGATATTATGTTAAAAGGAATGATTAATGGTGCAAAACACGCTATAAATTTATATTATAAAAAAGAAGTTTATATTATAAAAAAAGAGATAGACTAGACAATGAATAAATAATATAGAGAACTACATGACAATATCTTCAACAACAGTAAAAAATTCATATTCAGGCAATGGCTCTACAACTGAATTTGCTTACGCATTTAAAATATTTGCAAACACAGACCTTCAGGTCATTATTCGTTCCTCAACAGGAACTGAAACAGTAAAAACTCTAACAACCCACTATACAGTTTCTGGTGCAGGAGATGCTAGTGGAGGTGCAATTACTTTCACTTCTGGCAATACCCCAGCTTCAGGAGAAACTGTGGTTATTAGAAGAGCTGTCCCGCAAACTCAAGCTATAGATTATATAGCTAATGATCCATTCCCTGCGGAGACTCACGAAGAGGGTCTGGATCGTGCAACAATGACAACCCAGCAAATGCAAGAAGAGCTGGATAGATCATTTAAAGTTTCAAGAACGAATACAATTACAACACCAGAATTTACAGACGATGCTAGTACAAGAGCATCTAAAACTTTAGGATTTGATAGCTCTGGTAATTTAACAACAGTAGCTGATTTTTTACCTGCAGGTGGAGATTCAGCAATGTTTCAATATTCAACAACAACTACCGATGCTGATCCTGGAGCAGGATATTTTAGATTAAATAACTCAACAATTGCTAGTGCAACAGAAATATATGTTGATGATTTAGAATACAATGGCACAGATATTTCAGCATGGGTACAATCATGGGATGATGTATCAGGTAATGATACTAATAGAGGTAGAATAAGAATTTCAAAAGCTAACACATTAGACACTTGGATGGTATTTAAAGTTAGTGGTGCTGTTACGGATGCTAGTGGTTATACTAAAGTTACTTTAGTTCATATTGACTCTGCAGGTACTTTTGCAAACGATGATAAATGTTGGATTGCATTTACATCAAGTGGAGAAGATGGTGCAATTCCAGGTTATTTCTATAAGTTTGATACAGGTACATCTGATGCAGACCCTGGTGCTGGAGAAATAGCATTTAACAATGGAACTTACGCTTCAGCTACAGAAATTTATATTGATGATGCTGATGCTAATGGTGCTAGTACAGCTACAGATGTTCAAAGTTGGGGAGGATCAACTTCTACAATTAAAGGATTTTTACACATTGTAGATATTAACGATAGCTCAACTTATGCAAGATTTAAAATTACAGCTGCGGTTAGTGATGAAAGCGGCTACAACAAAATTACAGTTGCTCACCTTGCTTCTAATAATACTTTTAGTGCTGCTGATGAATTGTCAGTTCATTACACAAGAACAGGATTAAAAGGAGACACAGGTTCTACAGGTGCTACCGGAAGTACAGGATCAACAGGTTCAACAGGAGCAAGTGGAACAAACTCACAATTATCAATGACTTGGTCAAGCTCAACTTCTGATGCTGATCCAGGTGCAGGTAAAATCGCTTTTAATAATGGTACATTAAGTTCTGTTTCTATTTTATATGTAGACGATGCAGATGATGCTTCAGCAGATATATCAGGTTATGTGCAATCTTGGGATGATGTTTCTAATTCTACAGCTAGAGGTATTGTTACAATTACTAAAGAAGGAACAGCATCAACTTATGCAACTTTTAAAGTATCAGGTGCAGTTACAGACGCATCAGGATATACAAAAGTTCCAGTAACTCATGTTGTTTCAAGTGGATCGTTTTCAAACACAGATGGTGTTGGTGTACATTTTTCTTACTCAGGTGCTGATGGTACAGGAGATATTGAAGGAGTTACAGCAGGTACAAACTTATCTGGTGGTGGTACATCAGGAACAGTTACAATAACTTTAGCTGATGCTTCTACATCTGTAAAAGGTGCTGCATCATTTAGTTCAGATAACTTTGCTGCTAGTTCAGGTGCAATAACAATTAAAGATTTAGGAGTGGCTACAGCAGAAATACAGGATGATGCTGTAACACTTGCAAAAATGGCTTCTGGTACAGATGGTAATCTAATTACTTATGATGCTAGTGGTAATCCTGCAGCAGTATCAACTGGTAATTCAGGACAAGTATTAACTTCTCAAGGAGCTGGTTCAGTACCCGTATTTTCTGATGCAGCAGGTGGTGGAACAGATTGGCAGTCTGTTAAAACTGCTAACTACACAGCATCTGCTTTAGAAGGTGTATTTGCAAATACAACATCAGGTTCATTTACAGTTACTTTACCATCTTCTCCAAGTTTAGGAGATGAAGTGTCAATTATAGATTATGCTGGAACATTTGATACTTATCCTTTAACAGTCGGTAGAAATTCACAAAAGATCGAAGGATCAGCTGCAGACTTAACAATAAGTGTTGAGAGAGCTGCAATCACATTAGTTTTTACAGATTCAACACAAGGTTGGTTGGTTAAAGGATAATGATAAATGGCAACATATAAAGAAATCAAAGGTACTACTGTTAAAGTTAGATCAAGTTCAATGCCTACAACATATCCTCAAGCGGCAGGTGAACTTTATTATAATTCATCTAATGGTCAGTATGAATTTTTAGGTCCAGGAACTGGAGCTTGGAGTTCAGGTGGAAATTTAAATCAAGTTAGAGGTTCAAATAAAGGTTTTGGAACACAAACAGCAGCAATATCAGCTGGAGGTGCTCATGAAAACCCAGGTGCAACATCATCATCAGAAAAAACAGAGAGTTATAATGGGACTACATGGACAGAAGTTAATGATTTAAATGTAGGAAGACAAGCCTTTGGAGGTCTTGGTACTTCTACTGCTGGCTTTTGTGTATCAGGATATAATCATCCTACTCCTGGCAATCTTACTAACGTAGAAAGTTGGAATGGAACAAGTTGGACTGAAACAACAGATGTTAATACTGCTCGTACCTCTTTAAGAGGCTGTGGAACAACAACTGCAGCATTGGCTATAGGAGGATATAATCCAGGTCCAAAACAAATTGCTATAACTGAATCGTGGAATGGTTCAGCATGGAGTGAAACAGGAGATATGAATACAAGCAGAAGCGGTGCAGGTAATGCACTCAGTTCTCCGTCTACAGATTCAATAATTTTTGGTGGTTATACACCGTCACCTCCAAATACAGCTAATGCTGAAACATGGAACGGATCATCATGGACTGAAACAGGTAATTTAAATGCAGCAAAAGATAATATGGGTGGATCTGGAGATGCTAGTACTTCTGCATTGTGTTTTGGTGGTCGTACAATTGCGAACACAGAATCATGGGATGGCTCAAGCTGGACAGAGGTTAATGATTTATCTTTAGCAAGAGGATATGTTGCTTCAGGAGGTTCTGCAACTAGTGCAATAGTTTCAGGAGGAGAAGCTCCAGGTAGTCCTTATTACAAAGCAGACACAGAAGAATGGACTATTACGCATTCAATTAAAACAGTTACAACAAGTTAAAAATGATTTATAACAACAAAAAAGGAGGAAACTATGGCATACAAATACAGTGTTAAAGCAAATTGGGGAAAGAAAGCCAATGGTGATCCATTTATTCGTCATGAAGATAGAAAAATGTTTCATATTGAAGGCTTCCCTGGTGATGTTTGGGTTACTGAAGATAATGTATATGGTGGTAGATGGATAGGTAGAGTAGCTGGTGTTGAAAAAACTAAAGCTGAAGCTCAAGCTATTGTTGATGCAGAAATAACAGCAGCACAAGCCGCTTATGATGCAGAGTCTGATGAACACAAAGCTAGATACTCAAGACCAACAGATATAACATTACCATAGTAAAATCCTCATGGCAGAATTTAAAGCTATAAAAGGACAAGCTATTAAAAATAGAACATCTGATCCATTAGTGGCAGGTACAGCTAATGGCACATGGGGATCAGGTACAGATATGAATACAGCTAGAGGTCGTATGGGTGTTGCTTCAAGTGCAACTTCTACAACTCATAGTGCATATGTTTATGGTGGCAATACTCCTGGAGGACCTGCAAAGACTGTTAATACAGAACAGTACGATGGTACTTCTTGGACTGAACAAGCTAATGTAAATGTTGGAAGAGCTGCTCTTTGTGGTGGAGGAACACTAACATCTGCAATATATGCAGGAGGAGAAGTTGTTGGTCCTCCATATAATACTGATGCTCATGAACAATGGGATGGTTCATCTTGGTCAGAATCAACAGAAATTAATACTGCTAGAAGAGGAAACCTAGGATTTGGAGCTACAGCTACAGCTGCTCTTACAGTAGGTGGCTATGTATCCGCATCCTCTAAATTAACTGAAGAATGGAATGGAAGTAGTTGGACAGAGAAAGGAGATCAAAATGCAGCTAAATATGGAAGAGGTGGAACAGGAACAGTTACAGATGGAATAATATTTGGTGGAAATGATCCATCAACAAACACAGAAACATGGAATGGTTCATCGTGGACAGAGGTTTCAGAATTAAACACGGCTGGAGAATACAGAGCAGCTTCTGGTACTGCAACAGAAGTAATAGCTGCTGGTTCATACCCTTCATCAGCAAATGTAGAATTATGGAATGGCACTGCATGGACTGAAATTAATAATATATCTACGGCAAGATGGGAAGGTGGCGGAACGGGAAACGTTAGTTTAGGTATTATTGCTGGAGGTCATCCTGGTACAAATGTTGTAACCACAACAGAAGAATTTTCAGCAGCAACAATAACAGATTCAATAGTAACCGAAGGACAAGTTTATTATCGTACAGATACAGGCGACATGAAAGTTACATTAACAGATTATGGTACAGGTGCTTGGTCTAGCGGTACAAATCTGCCATCAACAAGAAATGCTGCTGTGGCTTTAGGATCACAAAATGAAGCCTTAATAGTAGGAGGTCAAACTGCTCCTGGTGGTAAACAAACTTTAAATACAGAGTACGATGGAAGTTCTTGGACAGAATTAGCTGATATAACAACAGCTAGTTCTCATTTATCAGCATCAAATGGAACTACAACATCTTCAATAATTTTTGGGAGAGAGACTGCAACAGGTCCTACCTTTTTGACAGGAAATACCGAAAGTTGGAACGGATCATCTTGGAGTGAAGTTGCTGATCTTAATACAAACAGAGCAACAGCTGCAGGATTTGGAACTTCAACTGCATCACTATTAGTTGCTGGTATAGAACCAGCTGTTTCCGCTAAAGTAGAACAATATGATGGTTTAAGTTGGACAGAAATAGCAGATGTTAATACTGCAAGAGGAGGAATTACAGGAACTGGATTAGTTACATCAGGAGTTATTTCAGGAGGGAGACCATCCCCATCATCATATGTAGGTAACACAGAAACTTGGGATGGATCAAGCTGGAGTGAAACAACAGATATGAATACAGGTCGTGATCTTTTAGGAGGTGCTGGAGGAGAAAATAGCACATCATTATTAGTTTTTGGTGGAAGAAATCCTAGTGTTACAGCTATAACAGAAAATTGGAATGGAAGTTCTTGGACTGAAGTAGCTGATTTATCAGAAGCAAGAAGATTTTATAATTCAGGAACTGGAACTTCCCTTGCTGCTATAGGAGCAGGTGGTTATACTACAACATTAGTAAATTCAGTAGAAGAATGGACTGTACCTTCTTCATTAAGTAATTTAACAATAACGGATTAACATGGCTGAATATAAAGATATAAAAGGTTACACAATAAAAGTTACAGATACTGATCCAGAAGCTTATGCAGGTAGCTGGTCTAGTGGTGCTAACATAAACACAGCTAGAAAAGGTTTATCAGGTTTTGGTACAGCTACAGCTTCAATAGCAGCAACAGGAAACGATGGTCCTTCTTCAACAGCAGCCGTAGAATCATGGGATGGAAGTTCATGGACCGAAGTTAGTGATGTTAATACAGCAAAATTTTATAGAGGTAATACTGGAACTCAAACTGCTGGATTATTAATAGGTGGTGCACCTGTAACAACTGACACAGAAGAATGGGACGGATCGTCTTGGACTGAAACAGCAAACTATCCAGTTAGTATTACTGCTCCAATTTTATTAGGAGTTCAAACTGCAGCTTTTTGTATTGCTGGTCAAGGAACTGGTCCACGTCTAGCTACAACAAATACTTATGACGGATCATCTTTTACAGGTTCAACATCAATTAATACAGCAAGAGCAAGTGCTGCAGGAGCAGGATCAACAACTGCAGCTGTTATAACTGGTGGTAACGTCCCAGGTCCAACTTCTAATACAGAACTTTGGAATGGTTCTTCTTGGACTGAAGTTAGTGAATTAAACACAGGTAGAGATTTATTAGCAGGTTCAGGCTCTTCAAGTATAAACTTTTTAGCTTTTGGTGGTGGATTAAATCCAACTCCATTTCTTGCAAACACAGAAACTTGGGATGGAACGAGTTGGACAGAAGTAAATGATTTAGCAACAGCAAGGTCTGCACTTGGTGGAAGCACAAATGGAAGTAATACATTAGCTCTAGCTTTCGGTGGTGCGACAGATCCAGGTGCTGTTCAAAATACAACAGAAGAATGGTCTTTTCCATCAGCACCCGCAGTACAAGGTGGACAACTTTGGGTTAAAACTGCAACAGGTGTTGATAGTGTTTTAAAAGGTTATGCTCAACAAGGGACAGGTGCTTGGTCTAGTGGAGGAAGTTTAAATACTGCTAGAGCATCTCTAGCGGGTTCAACTAGTGGTAGTCAAACAGCTTCTTTAGCTTTTGGTGGACAGGCTTCAGACCCAGCTCTATCCGATAATACCGAACAATATAATGGAACTGCTTGGACTGAGTTAGGAGATTTAAATCAAATTAGAGCAGGATTAACAGGAGTTGGTACAACTACAGCTGCTGCAGCAGCGATGGGAGATAGTCGTGAGATTCCCTCAGCTCCAAATGTGTTTTATACTCAACATGAACAATGGGATGGAAGTTCGTGGACTGAAACCACTGAAGTTAACGCTGGTAGATCATTTGCATTTTCTTTCGGAACAGCTCCAGCATTTTTAGTTGTTGGTGGTTATGGAACTCCAGGATTTACAGCTAAAGCTACTGCAGAAGAATGGAATGGTTCAGGATGGACTGAGGTGGCAGATTTAAATACAGCTCGAATTGGAACTGGAGGAGCAGGAACAACAACCGCAGGAATAGTTGCAGGAGGACCTTCTGGACAAACCGAACAGTGGGATGGAAGCAGTTGGACAGAAGTAGGAGATTTTAGCACAGGTCGTGGTGCAGCTATGTGTGTTGGAGCAACTTCCACAGCTGCTTTAGCCTTTGGAGGAAGTCCAGTTCCAGGAGGAAAGGGAGTTTTAACAGAACTTTGGAATGGTTCATCTTGGACTGAATTAAATGACCTGTCTACAGGTAGGGATTATTTTGGAGGATCAGGAACTACAATTTCAGCTTTAGCCTTTGGAGGTAACCCTGGCTATAAATCAAACACAGAAGAATGGAATGTACCATTCACAACTAAGACATTTGACACAGATTAAGACTTGACCTTAATCTATAAATAAGTAGATTGGTTATGACTTTATGTCAAAAGAAAAACGCAACATACAAACATTAGCTAAAACTCAATCTAAATACTTAACAGGTATCTTGGATGAAGAGGATGTTAAACAATTTAAAAGTTTAATTCCTGAACTTAAAGATACTTGGAAGAAAAAACAAATGTTTCGTACAGAAACAGAAATGAGATTTTCTGTTTTATCAGATAATAAATATCCAACTAAAGCTGCAAAGTATTGGCAATGTGTAAGAGAACAGAATACTCACTTTGAAAATTTAATGCACTTATCTTTTGATGCTAGAAAGAAAGATGTAGAGATTGAAAAGATAAGAGATAAGATAAGTAAAGAAAAAAATAAATTAGAAAAACAATTATTACAAATAGAATTAGAAGAAAAGATTTATGGTAAAGCAAGTATGGAGTTAGTTGCTAAACATAGAATGAGAGAAGTAGCAACATGGTCTAAACTTAAAAAAGAATTTGACGATGGTAAATTTGATAAAGAAGATGTTAATACCCACCAAGCTAAATCTTATATGTTAAGATTACAACATCAAAAAGCAACACTAACACCAGGTTCATCTCAACCTGAAGTCTTTAATGTATTAGGACAACTTGATACATTAGATAGAGTTATAAGAGATGGTGAGTTATTACCTAAAGGTAAAGAAAATAAAAAACTAAAAAAATAATATGAAGTTCGACTTTGTTTATCTTGGACAAACAGTTTTAAAATACCAAGTACCCTTAGAGGTATTTGTTACTCTTAACGATATATACGAAAAAAGAAAAAAGGAATTACCTAAAGCAAACAAACAACTTGTAGGTAAAATAGAAGATGAAGTGTCTTTATTTTATTCTGGTCCTAACAGTAATAAAATGCACCAACATTCTTTTTTACCTCAAGATATTCTTCAATGGTTTGATTCTATATTTAATCATTACCTTTCATGGAATAAAATTGGTGAAAACCAAAGATCAATAAATTCTATTTGGGTTAATGAGATGAAAGCTAATGAATATAATCCAGTACATATTCATCAAGGTAAAATTTTTACAGGGTTATCTTCAGTAATGTGTTTAAAGCTACCAAAAGAAACAGGTATAGAATATTCAGCACACGATAAACCTATGAATGGTAGACTACAGATTATAGGCGCTGCTGCAGGTCAATTTGCTAAAACAGATTACTCACCTCACATGAAG
>Ga0098051_1000901_pt1 | contig 11133 bp, 15 predicted proteins | sample 14BtaG_FD_77069 | JGI IMG/M metagenome (GOLD analysis project Ga0098051, IMG submission 77069) | Marine viral communities from the Subarctic Pacific Ocean - 14B_ETSP_OMZ_AT15311_CsCl metaG | ecosystem: Environmental > Aquatic > Marine > Oceanic | place: Pacific Ocean | collected 2015-01-18 | reverse complement strand
TTTTTTCTTTTTTCCCAGTAATCGGAACGTTTTGTATATTTTCTCTTTTTCGCCATGTCAATTGTTACACTTTAACTTTTCAAAGTCGAATTTTTTACTTTATGATTCTTGGAATGAAGTCGTTAACAGGTTTGGGTTTATCTTTTGCTTCATTCATGTCGTAGTATAGTTTGATAAACCAATTTCCTAGAACTAGTGCGGAATAGGAGTCTTTTCGCGCTCTGTTGGGACCAGTTGCTCTCTTAAGATTTTGGGGTAAATCGAAAGATTGGCTACCTTGGGGGTTGCTCTTAACTTCAATATTCGCACATTCTGACTTTGTAAGTTCGATTATGGTTTTTTGGTGGTCTATGAAGTCAATCATCTTAGCAGAATTGTTGCTACCCAACATATTCATGTCCCATTTTATCTGAGTAATGGGAAGTTTCTTTTTTCTTTGAGCGTCAAAGTGGTCATCTACCGATCTAGCCCCAAATAAAATTTTCTGGTGGTCAATATTTGCTTGAAGCAGTTCGTTTCCTGAACGAATCCACTGAGACGTGGGCTTCCTTAGAATACAATATTTTCTACCACTGATATTATACTCATTTTTAAGCTTGACCATGTTGTCATTATATTCTTCTGATTTGTCAATATCCATTCCTATTACTCCAATATTGATATTTGACGATTTGAATAATTCACTTTCGTTACAACTGTCGATAAACTGAACCCCTCCGTTATAGTCACCGCAGATACCCACGATATTAAAATGAGTTAATATATAATGAAAATACCTCATGTGGTCTTTTAGAGAAACTCCCGCGATTGCATAACTGTGGACTAAGCAAGACTTCTTGGAGTCAGGCAATAGCTTAAACACGTGCATAGCAAAGTGGTCGGCGCTTGTATTTCCAGCCCAGTTAGGGTCAAATGATAGTATGTATTGATCTTTAGGATTACCCACCACTTCCGCCGCAGGATATTCGCCATCAGGAATAGTGCATTTCATCATCTTAGATAAACGAAAATAACCATCACTCTCATCCACGAACTGACCACCGAACTCTCGCTCGAACTGCATTTCGCTCATTGTTGACTTAGCTTGCTTCAAAAGGTTTTTATCATAAAGTGTATTCGGCGCACAGTCATAACTTAACTGCATGATAATACGATAAGCATCATCCGCCGCGTCCTCGTCATCTTCTTCGTCGGAACTCTCGTATACGCCGCTGATAAGGTCTCGGTATTTACAGTATAATTTATACATGTATTCGAACTTGAAGCTTGGCGATGATAGAATAATCAGTTTGTTGTTCGACCAAACATGCCTGTCAGACTCTTTCATTTCTCCAGAGTCAATCAACATACTCTCTACATCGTAAATTTCTTCCCTTTCCGTAGGGTTTTCAACAACACCGAGAAACGGCAAAATAACTTCGGTAAAAATCTTTTCTGGTATGGTGAGGAACTCATCAAGCACAATACGATTAAAACGAAAACCACGAAGCCTCTCTCCGTTAGCCAAGGGTAAAGCAATTGCTTTGTTTTTACCAATCTTCATTGTCCATGCATCTGTTCCTTTGGAAAGCTTGTATCCAGACTCTCGCGCCATAGCCGCTTCGGGCTTTGCCATAATATCTTCAATCTTGGAAAATATTTGTTTGGACTGACGGAATGTTCCAGCAATAACACCAATATTTGCGCTGGGATTCAACAAGCATTCTAAAATAACATAGATGGCTGTTGAGAAAGTTTTTGATAAACCACGAGAAAAGACGAACATCGAGTAATCTCCAATCATCATAGATTTTATCGCCATTTCCTGAAACGGAAATAATCTAACCCCAAGAAAGAGTTCGCAAGTATAACCAACATTGTTTCGTAAAAAACGATACAGTTGATATTTCGCCTCCTCTTCTTTCATATCCCCTTCAATAGCCAACAATTTCTCGTTGATTTTTGTCGCTGAATACTCATATCTATAACGCTGTTTTCCTTTATCCCAAGCCACAATATAAAATCCTTCTAAATTTGTTTTTTATAATTATAAAATCTCTTTAATACGATCACCTTTTCATGCTGACCCTTTGTTTACCGCAAACCCTATTTTCGATATAGTATTGCAAGTCTACTTTCCATAAAGCCTGTCCATGTTTTAAAATTTTTGGAGTAATCTTCTTAGCCCCGTTACGCGAATAAGCGAATATAAATTGAAGGTTGTCAGGATACTCTATCATAAGATCTCGGACATTGTGCCATACATAATTAAGATTGCTTTTGAATTTGGTTTTTTTGTTAGCCTCTTTGACTCCTTGGATGGAATCCTCGACTACAACAAACATGTAAGAATCAAATTCAACACAACGATCCATTTCTCTTCTAAACCTATCTATATCCTTACCGAAAGTCGATCTAAAATCGCCAACAGACTTCCTGTCCACGAATGTCTTGGAGAAATCTTCCCCTGCCGCCGTGTAATCACCAAAGTCTAGTTTTTGACTAATGCTGTTTTTGTATGAAAATGGTAACTGCTCCCTTGTGTCAACCATCACAGTAATATCTGAAGCATCATTACTCCAAAATGATTCTGGAAGTTTTTTGTTTAGCTTGACTGGGAGACCAATTTCTTTGCAAAATGCGTTATAACTTCCCCACACATTCCGCATGGTCATGATGTTCGGCATCTCATACAAATCATAAAAAGCATTGGGCGGCATAAAGCCAAGTTCTTTGTGTTCTGCTTTTTGTTTAAATTTCTTAATAATGTATTCTTTTACCTCCGACGATGGGCTTACCTTAATCCACTTTAAATAATTCTCGTAAGAAACGAAATCAGTATCCACATATTGACTGTATTTTTTAAAAGGTATAGGTTCTTTTGAAAATAGATCGTAGCGTGGATGGTGTTTAACATAATACTCTGCAAGGCTGTCAAAATGACATTTTGTATGCTGGTGTAAGCCTCTTCTTGATGTGAAGGTTTTACCGCATTCTTTACATTCAAATTCACTCATAATAATTCTTCTTTTGAAATTCCAAGGACACGAGCCTTAAACTCACTCATTGTCTCCAATTTATCCGCAGTATCTGCCACAAGACGTTTTTTCATTTCAGCCATCTTGATCATGAGGTCGCGATCTTGCTTGTCCTGAAACGCCTCAACCAAAGCTTCGATAGATCCACTTCTTTCACCTTTTGCTTTCAATCTGTCTTGACGACTACCATTCAGACTCTTCGTAAGCGCCTCTACTCGCTTCTCACATTGATTGAGTTCCTCACTAGTGGTCTTAATAAGCTCTGTAAAGCGTATAGTTGCCCCCTGTGCGTCTTCACCCATGTCATCGAGCATCTTGTTCAATTTATCTAGTCGCGCCTGTATGTGCTTAATTCTGACGTAGTTGGTGCATAGTGTTATGTATTGGTTTTGCTCATCGGAGGTCAAATCGGGCTTATCCCATGTCGCTCGCACAAACTCACTCTCAAATAACTCCCTGTCAGTAACACGGCAGTACTCATTTATGGTTTGTTTCAATCTGGGGCTGTGGAGATACTTGATAAGCATACGCATCATCTTTTCATGCTTGTTGCTAATGCTTTCAATAGATATTTCCTGACCCGCCCAATCATTTACTTTTTTAACAGACCTTGAAACTGCTGTCGGTGGATTCCACCTTTCAGAAGTCACTACTTCATTCTCATTGATAATATCTGGTCGATATTGAGTAAGAAAATTGATAACAGCACGGTGATGTAGGCTTAAACTTTTAATTTCGCCATTCTCAAAAACAATACGAGCGATATCAAGTGGAGTCATGTCAGAATCGATATGGTCGCCCATAAGGAAGTCCCTTTGTTGCTCCGTGAGGTTGACTGCGCTACATTCTTCGTGCTTTGTAGTCTTGTATTCCTTGTTTTGCTCGCTTAAAAAGGCTCTTATAGCCCTGCCTATCTTATGACGACCGTCTGCCTCTGGATCGCCAGAAACAACTTGTGTAATACGCTTAAGATCAGGGTCTTTTTTAAATTCTCTGATTACTTGTTGCTTTTCTTCGTCTGAAAGTTTGTATTTGTTCAAATCAAATCCTCCTCTTCTATTATTTTCTTCCCGATTTCGTAGAATTTCTTCTTCAGGTTATTTAGTTGCTTATATCGTGGCGTTTTCCTGTTTTTCTTATCCTGTTTAAAACCAAACTTTTCCGCCACCTCTTGATCAGAGCAGTGATCAACATAGATCATTTTGTAAATCTCTTTTTGTTTCTCGTTGGTTATTTTATTAATAATAAGTTTGTGAAGCGTCCCAGTTTTCTCTTCGTAGTCTATACCTTCTTTAATACAGGTCTCTCCAATAGAAACGGCGGGGTCTAAAGATAAAGGTAGTTTAAGATTGTAAGCCTTTTCTTTTTTCTTTTTCCACTTGGCGTATAAACTGCATTCCGCGCTAATGTTGCCGCTTTTGTTAAGTGAACACTCCTCGCCTCCCATATAGTGAGAGCATTTGAGACACGGCTTCGCAAAATTACCGTAATGATTCCTTATTTGATTCCTAATCTGATTATAGATCAGCCGCGCACACCAAGGCGCGAAGGGTCGCTTTTGGTCCCACAAATGCCATTTCTTGTAAATATGGGTGCGAATCAGTTGTGAGATATCATCATAATCTAGCCATGCCAAAGCAGTCAATTGCCACTTTGATCTATAACGAGCTAGAAGACGTTCAATCTCGTCTTGCATATCCTCGTATTGATTATTCATTAATATCTTTTGATCTTGAGGCTTGCGCACAATCTTGCATGTTGTGCTTGATGATGTCTTTACCGCTTGGCAAATTACTAGGAGCGCGTCTGCTAGCAGATCCATCCGCACCTTTTCCGAAAACATCTTCAATTTTAGTTACAGATTTGTTATACTGAACTCCAATGCCCCTCTTTAGACCATCTAAATCAATACTACTCACAGACACCTCTTCGACCTCATCTGAAGTCTTTTGAGTTGCTTGAGATACTCCAGAAATCGCCTCCCCACAATTAGCACAAAATTTAGGCTTAGTTGTTTCGTAGACGTTTTTAGTTCCACATGATACACAGAAAATTTTATTCATAAAAAATGTTAAAATAATTACACCTAAAAATCTATTTTTTATTCAAATTTTTGTATTTTAATTTATTGTTGTTTTTTTTTATAAATCATGTTGACATTTGAATCAATTTGCGCTATCTTATATCACATGCAGTCAAAAAATACAATTCTTCCACACGAAGACAGCGAAAGAAACAAAGCTCGCGTACTACACTATATCACAAGATACTTTCCCAATGCACATGTCGCCAAATCCATCCACTCTTACAACTCAAACCTAAAACATTCTGGGGACGAGGGTATGGTTTGGGATGTCGATGCTAGCATTGGCGATGGCAACCAAATATGCCGACACCTCATCGATTTTGAGGAAGCCTACATGAGAGGCGATAAGGAAGAGGCGGTTTACCACTTGTGCGCAGTGGCATGGAGATCCGACGAACTGCTAGAAAGGTTTATGACTTCAATGGAACCGTTTGGAATCACAGAAACAACACAGAAACAACATGAAAACACAAGAAACGCCCGCTGAAGTGGGCATTGATGTCCAGCGGCTTGTTAGCTGTGATGTATGCAAGTCAATCAACGACGAAATGTTGACCGAGGCAGGGACAGGACGGCACGTTAAAGTGATTGTTAAACAAGAATGTTGCGGGTCAATTTGCAATATTTGCTTAGATGCCAGAAAACTTATGAACACAAAAGAAAACGAAACCAACTCAGGAACGGTTAACGGTCGGATGAAGCGCCTTGTTAGCCTTATTTTTGGAGAACCAATATGGACAGAGGACTATGACGGAAAGATTAGAAAGAGAAGGATGAGGCGGCTTTCTAATGGTCGCGTAGTTTTTCGCGGCATTTGCGAGAAGGTGGTAGGAAACGCTGACGGGTCAATGGTGCATGCGCATTATGTAGTCCGATGGTATCCAAGGGATTCTATGTTAAAACAAATTATTGACATGCACAAAGAAAAAGAAAAAACAACTATTAACGGTGAAGGGTCGGATGCTTCGGCTTGTTATCTCCCTAGTGAGTTTGATGGTAAATTCTACGGTGTCGGGAGCATGGGGAAGGTATTCATCAGAACCAAATGCGGAGATACCAACGTGCTCGACGTGAGAGCGTGGGGATATCTGACGGGGAGAGGTGGAGGGCTAGCGATGAGCAACGATTCAGCGTGTGAAGCTCAAGACAAGTTCGAGGCGTGGGTGATTGAAGCCTTAAATGCATATAGAGATAACAACCAGCGATGTCACGGCGAAGCCGTTGACACCCGCGAAAGTTAAAATAAACATTATGGAAAACGAAAATACAGAAACCAAACTAGAGAGCTCCACCTCGTCGGGTAAAACGCCTTGTTCGGCTAAAGGTCGCATTCCCAGTTACGAGAGAGGGTGTAAAGGTAAGATCAATCTAGGTAGATCATACAAAAAACAAGCGGATAGACTGAGCAGTAAGCATGAGAAGATATATGGCGTGTATCAATGTCCTCACTGCGAAGGATACCACCTGACAACGAAAATGGACAAGGTTTGCCAATACGCGCCAATCCTATATATCTCAGAGCCGAACACCGAACCTGCCAGCGGTCGGGTGCGCCGCCTTGTTGTTCGAAAATTCATTCTGAGCTTATGCGTGCTGTGGATGATCCCTTGGTATCTGGTGACTCAGGTTCTAAGGGCAATCCTCTGCGTCACGGTAGGGGCGCAAAATCTATGGTGGCACCCAATCCGAGAGGCTAAAGATTCGTGGGATTCCAACGCATAACACCCACCAAAGCCACGGCGAATAACAACCAATCACACAACATGAAAAACGAAGTAAACAAAAACACACAACCGCCAAAAAGCGAAACCGACAAGCCAATGGTAAAGGGTCGGATGCTTCGACTTGGCTACTCCATAAAATCCCTTGGGTTCAGCAATGGCTTTCGATATTGGAAAATAGAGAATGCTATGATGAGAGATCCCGACAGGGCTTTGGTGTGGGCATTGGATATAGAAGCTGAATCTATTCTTGAGGGGCTTAGGGGCAATCTACAATCGTCTCAGGATCTTATGAAGTTTGCCGCAGAAGTAAGAAAAGCACATTCTGAGTATATATTAGCGAACACTGAGAACTGACACGACTATGAATAATCCACTACACACTCAAAACGAAATCGAAAGCGACTGGAATGGGATGAAGCCTAGCAACGGAGAGGCGGCGAATAGTCGTTGTCCAGCTTCGGCTGGTTCGATTCTTCATCTTACACTCAACAAGAAATGGTTCGATATGATCCAAAGCGGAGTAAAGAAAGAGGAGTATAGAGAGCGCAAACCATTCTGGGATAAGCGACTATCCAAGCAATACGACAGAATCAAGTTCGTGAACGGATACGGCAACCATCGCCCGTGGATGATTGTGGAACTTTTGGGGCATCATACGGGGTTTGGACGATCTGGATGGGGTGCGCCTGAGTCAGACACGGTGCATGTGCTGAGTCTCGGCAAAATTTTATCATCGAAACAATCAATGTCCACCCACACAGACGCGATGAGCGAGAACGCTGAAATCGAAACTGGTAGCAATGCCAATCCAAAAGCGCAGGGAGATCCCAGCGGGGAGTCTGTGTTGGGTGCGGCGCCTTGTTTGGCTTTTTAAAATCTCATGAAGCCTAAAAAACTATACAAGAAATGGAAAAGCGGGGAGGTATCGAGCAAGGGTGTGCTTTGGTGTGTGAAAGGATTGCGGAAACGTATGACCAAAAGGAGGACTTGCAGATTTCAGAAGCACAAAGGCAAGCTATCGGAAGATGATGAATAAATCAATCATTTTATTGCCGAACAACCAGCGATGTCACGGCGAAGCCGTTGATATCCGCGAAAGTAAAAATAAACATTGACATGCACTCCATTTCTGATAGTTTGCACGTCCACCAAGGAAAATTATGAAAAACGAAAATACAGAAACCACGCCAAGCGGCAAGCTGTCGGATGCTTCGGCTTGTTCGGTTCATCCTTCGCTTATTTTAGAGCGAGATAATTTTAATCTGGCAAACATGCTCACAAAAGCAGAACGAGAAAGAGATAGTCTAAAGCAGGCTGTTCGGGACATGGTGAAGGCGAAAGGGAGATACAACACGCAGAAAGCTACGGAGAACTTAATTTCGCTCGTGCCTGATATTGTTTTGCCGAACGCTGAAGTTCTGGCAGGCGAAGTCTTGCCAGCAACGTCTTGTTCTGCTTGCGGGAAAAACCACTGGCTTACCGATGACGATGCTGGCTCAGACAGGGAGATTGCCAGACTATGCACATCTTGTTTTAAGCAGAACAACCAAAGTTCTGCGACTGGCGAAGCCAGTTCGTAGCAACGACTTGTTATCCATTTTTATTATGAGTGTAAATACACAAATCAGAACACGAAAAGCAGTAAAAGCCTTATGGGTGATCTTCGACCCGCTAGATGGGGCGCATGTTTTTGGCAGTAAAGCGAAGGCAGAAAAAACGTTAAAACGTTGGGAGAAAGAAGCCGATGGAGACCCAATGGATTCCGTTTGGGATATGACGGGTCCACTGAAATATTCTTTGGATAACGCAGAGAATGATTCGCGATCAGCGCCTTGTTCGCTTTGCGAGGGAATGGGCGAGCTTGATGGTTTCGGCGGAGGAGGGCGAACCAACTGCCACAAATGCGACGGAACTGGAAAAGCGAACGCCAAGGATAACAGATCATGAGCGAATTTTTACACTGCGAGCGATGCGAACACGCGGGGCATTGCCGAGACAATGACCGATGTTTCAAGGAGGGCGGAGCGAACGATTCTCGTTCATCCACTTGTTCTCCATCTTAATCTTATGAACGATACAGAAACGCCAAGAACAAACCGCGCCGCCTATTACATGGGTCGCACAGGTGCCGACAAGGACAACCAGAGATGGTGTGACCTGTTAAACGAATCCCGATCTATTGAGCGGGAACTAATCGAGGCTCGTGCCGTGCTGTCCGAGATAGTGAGGCTAGGCGAAGGGATGCCCGAAGACTCTAGGGAAACCGAGATCGCTAAGAATTTCTTGGAGAACACTAAGGATCACCGACCCGACTGAATTATGTATTGCGTTATTTGTGATAGAGAATTTGACGACTCCCTACGGGATTGTCCCCACTGTGATGAGGGTTCGTGTGCATCCGTTTGTTCTGAGGCAGTAGCTGCCGCCGCAAAAGTTCCGACCGATGATCTAGCTGAGGCGCGTGCATGGACTGAGAGCTTTCTAGCTGAAATCAAGCGGCGAATGAATCAGAACAACCAGCGATGTCACGGCGAAGCCGTTGATATCCGCGAAAGTTAAAATAAACCTTGACATTCACCCTATTTTCTGGTAGGTTGCATGTCCACCAAGGAAAATTATGAAAAAAATCAACTAAACATCATGAAAATAACAAAAGAGCAAAAAATAGAGGCGCTTATTGATTTAAGAGATTACCGTGATTCGATATCCCGCCAGATCAAAAAGATATCAGAGCAAGGCATCTACATTTACACCAACGCAACTCGCTATTTTAAAGGCGATATGGTCTGGATAGACGATGAAGATGTAGTTAAAGAAATGAAGGACACCACGAAAGAGCTAATCATAGGCATCCTCAAAAAAGAACTGCGCAGTGTCCGCGCTAAAATAGGCAAAATTAAAATAAACTAAAGACTTGATAAAGTGGTCATATGACTGTATAAACAAGTCATTAGTCATGAAGACCGTATTGAAAGATCTATTTGGAAGCCGCTAAGTGGAACGAAAAACAGTCGCGCCGCATCAACGAACTTACACAAAACAATAAATAAAAATGAAAGAACCAAAACTAGAAGAAATATCAGAAGTTGCGTCATTTGGATATGATCGAGACGGCAAGCTGGTTGTAACAAAGCTGAAAGCTGACATAATCGGCAACCACCACGGACACCACTACGGAAACCACTACGGCGACCTCATGGGCGATCACGAGGGCAACCACCGAGGAGACCACCGAGGCTACCACAAAGGAGACCACAAAGGCTACCACTGGGGCGACCACTGGGGCTACCACGAGGGCGAACACGTAGGCGACCACAAAGGCGACCACGACGGCGATCACGAAGGCGACCACTACGGCGACCACCTCGGCAATCACGAAGGCGAAACTTACAACCCAAAGCAAAAATGAAAAATAAAAAAACAGACTGGAACTTTGTTGCTATACTAATGGGTGTTGCATCAATTAGCATTTTAATGCTGGGAATGGCTAAGTGGAACGACAAACAGTCGCGCCGCATTGATAGACTAGAACTAGAAGTCATATCACTACAAGGATCAAAACCCGCACGATCAAAGGTAATCTGGCACGGCAACACATATTAGCATAATCATATTATGAAATTAAAACAATCACATAACAAATCGAGACTCTTTGATAAATCGCCGCCTTATATAGCCGCCTTCATCTGGATACTAGGTCCACTCGTATTCTGGCTACTTGTAGTATTCATCTTCTCAAAAATAATCTAACAAAATGACAAACAACACATACACCCCACACAAATGGCTCGTAATAGATTGCGGCAACGACCTTTATAAAGTTTTCGCCGTTTGGAGCGGCGGTTATCTAGACGGAGATAGCTGGAAACTAAACTCTGGTATAAAAAATGCCGAAGATATGGACGACCACTACATAATCCACGGAAATAGCAACTCAAAATACAAATGCTATAAGAAAAATTATGGAACAAATATGTATGGAACAAACCTACTGTCAAACATAGAATCCACAATCCTCTCCAACACACAAACCGAGTCTCTTCTTAAAACATTCTCTAAGAAATAACACAACACAACACAACAACACGCCCCATTGTAGAACAATAATGGATACATTAAGTCTGGTTTTTTAAATGAGGGCTATATAAAGCTGAATTAGCTTTTTTTGTTTGGATGGTTCTAATTTGGATTTTTAGTATAAACCACCCCCCGCCGATTTCTAACAGAACAACTCTAACAGAAACTTTGAAAAAACCCCTCCCCCTTTCCGCCGTGGGTCTGAATCTGTTAGGCGGTATCTGTTAGG
>Ga0098051_1000900_pt1 | contig 11140 bp, 23 predicted proteins | sample 14BtaG_FD_77069 | JGI IMG/M metagenome (GOLD analysis project Ga0098051, IMG submission 77069) | Marine viral communities from the Subarctic Pacific Ocean - 14B_ETSP_OMZ_AT15311_CsCl metaG | ecosystem: Environmental > Aquatic > Marine > Oceanic | place: Pacific Ocean | collected 2015-01-18 | reverse complement strand
TGGGTGTGAACTATTAATGAATCGTTGTTCAGACGAGACCGCTCAGACACCCTTATTATATAGCGACCCCCTGGGAGAATTTTTTCTGGCAAAAATTTTTTATATGAACTCGATATCACTCACTCGATCTGTCACCTCTGTAGGTTAGGGTAGTTACCCATTTTTGAACGGGGGGGCGCTAGGGCACACATAAGTATACCTTATCATACCCATAGACTGCCATAACGACTGCTGATCAATGGCATGTGCCACTCACGAATGTGTCCACCACTGCCCAAACCCCTTGCGCCGCAATGGATCTCAGCGACTGTGCCAATCCACGAACTGTCTTTTTACTGTTATATTCAGTTACAAACCACTTTTATTTCTGTCCACTCTGAGATCCTGACAAAAACTGTAGCTAACTGTCACAATCCAGGGCACAAAAAAAGCACCCCATAAGGGATGCTGATCAGTCGCGGATTGTGTCGTTTTGCCCTTAAGCGGTTGCGCTAAGGGCGATTGGTGCTAGGGGTCAGACCAGACCCTTGTTAATGCGACGGTAAGAAACCCAGGTGATCGCCTGAATCTGCGTTGCTGTGATTGTCTCGCCCGTCACCTGAGAGGCGATCCTAGCGGCGTCCCTGTAGGCGTCTTGGATTTTGGCGAACGCTTTGGGCGTCATGCTCGGAACCTCCTTCAGACCGCTCACAGTGCCGTTGTAGATGTTGTAGGCGTGCCCATCGATTACGGGAGCGTCGATGATACCGTTACAGGCAATGTTTTCAAAAAACGCTGTTACTTTCTGCCCTTTTAAGATTAACTTTATCTCCTCGTAATTAGCGCCCTTAAGTATCTCGATTGCCTTCTTTTTATTCTTACCGAACGTGCAAACTTTAATCTCGTTTGGATCTAGTCCGATGCTAATTGCCCTTGCTAATTGTTCTGCATCATGGATATTACGATCCCACTTGTTATTAGGTGATAGTGCTGCAATCGCTCCCGCTATTTGTTCAATTGTGAATCCATACTTATGGGCAAAAGTAACACTTATGGAGTGGGCATTGTTGTACCAAGACATGCCACTTTGGCGGTCTAAAATGTTGCTTTGGAAGAATGAAGCGATGATGCTGTCAGTGTGTGCCATGGGGTTCAGTGTGGTGGGGTTGAACTTGAATCCATCATGCCCGCTCTGAACCGACTTGCCAACCCCCAAAACATTAAGAGAATCTAGGTTCTGCAACGCTGACAATCGCGTTACAAAATATTAATTAAGGGTTGCGTTAAGTGTTGTTAACGGTGGGTTGACGTTTGGCGATCGGGTGATAAGCGTTCCAAATCAAAATGCCAGTTCCAGAACTGTCATAAGACGATTCCAGAACTGGCATAATTCTAATGAGAATCAGTAGCAGTAACCCACCACAGACCCTTGAGACTGATTCTCATCAGCATTAATCTATAAACCAATCTACACTGCTTGACACATCAACCCAGAAGTGGTAACGATTATTAGCACTTCTGAGGAACATTCTCCCATCTTTAATCTGTTCCACAACGCACACGGGATCGCATGACATTAAGTTACAGAATCGATTCTTTGCTTTACTAGACTTTGGTGAAGCAAGCACAGATCCTTCGATTCCAATTTGAGCAGACATGGTAGAGAAGGAAGAATGTTTGAATTAACGATATCCTACCATATGACATGAACTAGGTGTGAGGACTAGTTGATCATTTGATAAGATATCGCGTATGTAAAATGCACCCATCTAGTCGAGATCTGATGAGCGCACGTCTAGTCGAGATCTCAGACAGCAACGCTGGTGAGGGTTTCTGCCTTGATTTCCTGGTTCACAAAACGACCCTTGGAAGCGGCAGCATTGAACGCTGTGCAGAACTGCTCAACGTCGGAGACGCCATAGGTGTACTGGCGACCACCAGTGAAGGTGACGAGGATCTGACCGTCGTCGTTGGTGGTCAGTGCTTCGATTGCGGAAGAAGTGAATGCGTTGATCATGATAATAAAAAAGCGATTGAATGTTGATGTTGTTTTGAGCGGGATGCATCACCCCCGCTTGATGTCTTTATTATAGTCTGTCTGAGTCTGCTGTGAAGTGGGGTTGTGCCACTTCCTTGAGTGTCACAGGGAAGTTCTTACAGGCAGCATCACATAGACGCCTTACCAACTCATCTCTCAATCCATCACTAATGATGCCATTAAGTTCTCCATCAACAATAGCGTCGATGTCTTCCATCAACTGTTCCCGTGCTGATAACATCTCAAGTTGGGCGTTCATGGTGGTGGTTCAACTTACAGAAAATATAGCACGGATTAGTCGGGGGGGGGGAGAGAGGAGGAGATCGATCGAATCCGCTTGTGCCACTTTGCAAACTGGTTGAACTGGTTGCTTTACGGTTAAAAAAATGCTAGACTTGGGGTAGAGCCTATTGTCAGTAACAATATATTTCAATGTGTTGACAGGTGCTTTCCCCGATGTGCTAGACTGAAGGTAGAATCTATTGATAGTTACAGAATGTTAAAAAAAAGGGGCGGATGCCCCAATTGATCAATAGTGATGGTAGGACATGACACTGTTGGGATCATTGAACCAGTCGTCTTCTAAGAGAACCTTTTCAACCTCCTCAACCAGTGTATCAGTCCTTTGCAGGTCATGAGTTTCACAAACCCACTCCACTGCTTCGTAGAGTGAGGGTTCCATCTCATCGCGGAATCCGCGCAGTCCTGATTCCCAATCGGTCTTTGTCATGGTGTCCTGTGGTGGTTGACTTTCAAATCATAGCGAACAGAGAGGGAGAGTGTGACCCCTCCCGTAACTATTGTTCACACTTGGGAGAATGCGGCAGCGAGTCGGTCACGCTTGCGGATCATGCCAGGGGCGATGTGCCATTTGGTGCGCTTCAGTGTCTTGTGGTGCAGTTCTGCCCAAAGCACTCCATCGGATTCCAGGTCGCACATGATGGCGTGGATGGTTCCCTTGTGGCGTTTGGGATCGAGTCCCATAGCAGCAACCACTTGTGAGCAAGTTTGAGGTCCGCCATTGATAAGGTGGGAGCGGACTGCGGTGCGGATGATGGAAGCGAACATGTCATTGGTGGTGGTTTGGTTGACTTGTCTACAATACAGGATCAGGGGGAGTTGTGAATCCCCCTGTCACAATCAGTCACAATCCAGGATAATGCTCCAGAAGCGTCCTGGACCCTGGGTTTGCTCACACCAGCGTTCTGCTGCTTCGGTCATGCACTCGATGGGGTCATCATCGAAGTCATCAGCGTCAACGACGCACTCAACCTCCTGACCCCCATTGGGGATCCAGTGCAGGTGGTCGCTAGGCAGGAAGAACGATACGAACACGTCCACCATGCGGGGATTTGTGGTGTGCTGGATAAATTGCATGAGTCTGTGGTGGTTGACTTCCAAACAATACCACGGCGGGATGCCCTGGCAACGGTTCAAACCTTAAGGCATTATGAATTTGTATTCTAACGATTTAATACAAAATCCACAGGTATCACTTAAATCATCTATTAGTTGGTCTTCGCTGTATGCAAACCATTCTCCAAGACAATCCGCTATAATATCTTTTTTTATATCTTCATCTATTGGTCCTTCTTCATCCAACTCATCATCCCAATCAAGTTCAATTGCAGTGACTAAGTAGGTGTTAAAGTTTGTCATGCTGCCACCTTAAGTTGCTCTTCTACGACTTCATCCACACAGTCTTGAATCACAGTGTAGATATAATCAATGTTTCCAATATCATCAAAGATACGTGCAAGAACTTCAGGATCTTCTACGTTGTTATCATAGTCAGTGTTGCCATCTTCGTCCTTTAAGTGACAATCATTCTTGGTATAAATCCATGCCCCACATTCTGCATCTTCTCCCTGTTCCTTGATCATACTTGATACTCGGTCTTGAAGTTGCTTGAGTGTGTAATTCATGATGAATGATTGTGTGTGTGCTAGTCGAGAACTTGTGACATGTGCTCGTCGAGATCTGAACAGAAGAACTCTTCGAGGTAATAGTCTACCGTTACCTCAAAGAATGCTGCCCTCTCTTCAAGTGCTGCCATGAAGGCATTGTCCAACCAATAGTCGTTGGGAAGGTTGCTCATGCAGGGATCTCCGTGCGTATGGTTTTATTGTACCATACCCCAGCGGATGACTTGACCCGCTCCAACTCCCAGCACTTCCACTCACCATCCAAACTGTAGAGATACACAAACTCTTCATCACAGTTGTCCTTTGTGAACTGATCAAACGATGAGTGCATCGGTTCCATACCATCGCCACGTTCGGAGTGATACTGTGGTTGTGGTTCTCTGTCACCTTCTGACATCATAAAACCTTCAGCGTCACGGATGTACTCCCCGTTCTCATCTCTTAACACTCTGCCACTGTTCCAGGTGTTACGTGTTCGCACTGATGACATTGACCCGCCATCAATCAATGCTTTGACTGCTTCGCGGTCCTGGTAGTGCTTCACCAGTGTTCTGCCATTGCCCGAAGGATATCCATCCCAATGGCAATAGGAACTGACGACGCTGTGATCTGAGAGTTCGATGCCGATGCGTGATCTGGTGCCCATGAGTCTGTGGTGGTTGACTTGTGACCAACATAACCCTGCCAAGGCACCCTGGCAACCATCAAAATCCACTTGTAGAACTGGCACACTCTATCCCCATTGCAGATAGAATTCGCTATAATTTAAAGACAATCAGCAACAACGGGAGTGGGGTAACTTCCTGATCAACACATCGACACTCCCCCTGCAATATTTTTTTAATAAAAAAACATTATAAAAAAATCCTTATGAATTCCCACCAGAACCCATAAGGATATATGATTGTAATCGTTGAGTATTCCTTATCACCAAACCTCACATGGGTCAAGGTCTTCAACATATACATCTACACGTTCATTCTCTTGCATTCCAAAGAGTTTATAAAAGTCGATTTGATGTGGATTAAAATCACCCAGTGCTTCTACATCTAATGTGATGCGGTGACGACGGGTGCGTGCGACTTCGTAAACTGAGGACATGAGAACCTACGTGCAGACTGTGTTATTATAACGCAGAATCGGACAAGCGTCAACGACTCATGGGGATTATTTATAACGAGATTATGATATATTATGATATAAACATAATGACTGCGTGTGCCTCGTCGAGATCCTATTATGATGACCTCATAATGATAGCATATCTCGTCGAGATTGTCAAGTGATACCCTCGTCGAGATTTGTGAGAATCCTCATAGTTTTTATTCGCGCCCCTTGACATTTTTTTGGTGCTCGTGCTATAATAGGCGGTCTAAGATCACAAGGATTTGACACCATAAAATCCCTTAAAAGTACCCTAAATGATACTCATGGGTAGTATCCTGAGAATCAATAGCAATAACAGTACAAAACACAGAAACATATTTATAATACCATTTAAAAACGTTTTTTAATGAATAATGGTATCAATTAATACAATATACCAAGGAGATACCACTAAGATACTCCCCAGTATATCCCCAGTATCTCTATGGATAAAACCATGATACTTCTACTACCTGTGATGCACATTTACCACCAAATCCAAAACTATTATTCATTGTACGTAACGTATCAACCCCTGATAGTTTTACTGCATCTTTTACCAATATATTATCAATATCATAACTACAATTCTTTAAATTATAACACCTTGGAATCACTCTATTCTTCATACTCTCAATACTGTAAATACACTCCAATATACCTGATGCTCCAAGGGTATGTCCTATCTTAGACTTAGGTGCATACATCGGAATATTATTGAAGAATTCTTTGATTACATTATACTCTACAATATCCCCTACTGGTGTACTGGTAGCATGTGCAGATACCATATCAATCTTCTTTGTTGGTAACTTTGATAATGCTTTATTCAATGCAATCTTTGCACCCCTACCATCTGATGCTGGTGACGTAAGATCAAACCCATCAGTCGCAGAACCTACAGGGAATAACTTTGCATGTATCTTTGATCCATACTCTTGTACCTTCTCCATTGACTGTAGTATCATTACACCTGCACCTTCACCCATCACAAACCCTTCACGTTCTTCATCAAAAGGACAGTTATGATTACCCAGTGCGCCAATACTTGAGAAGTATTTTAATGCAATCTCAAATACTCCTGCGTCTGCACCACCGACAATTACATAGTCATACTCATCCAGTATCCTCATTGCATAATCAATACTATACATTCCAGTTGCACATGATGCTTGTAATGCTACACTTGCACCATGAAACTGATAGTAAGTACATATCTGCCCTGCAATCATATCTGGAATACGATTGACAATAGTAAACGGATTCACACGCTTATTATCTTTGAGGCGTTGGAAGTTTGGATCAAGTGTCTCTACATCATTACTACATGAACTCATGATCACAGCGACATTAGAACTGTGTGGTAGATTACTATGCTTCAATGCCTGATCTACAGCATGAATCGCTAGTTCTTGTGCCCGTGTCATGTTCTTTAATTTTTTCGGCGCGAACCCCTCGGGAAGTAAAGTATCATGATGACATGGTATACCATACTGAATTTTATGATCACCCATACAGTCTATCTTTGTACTGTAGTTTTTATCATCTAACATTCCTTTGAAGCACTGGGAAGGATTACTTCCTAATGCATCAATCATTCCATAACCAACAACATACGCATTACTGACTGACACTGTACTATCCTCCAAAACCATTGACAGTATTCTTCACATCAAGAACATCTACATGACTGAGCATACTTGAATCATACTCAAACCAAAATGCTCTTACCTTCTCATAATCATCAAACTCTCCACTCCTTCCATCCTTCATCACAATACGATAACGATGACGATCATATGAACCATCGCTTGTATGGGTGAAGTACCTTGGATCATTTGGTTGAATCAGGTCCATGTTTGCTGCCGACATAATGCTGTAGTTTGTACTGACAATTATAGCGCCGAATGTACGTCTCTGCGTGTTCCATACATTCAAACCAACATACGCGCTGCTCATCTAAATTATGCAATCTCCATAAGAACATGCCCCATGGGAATAATTCAGACTTACGACTGTTCGTACACTTGATTGGCGTTTGCTTCTTCTTTGGCACGTTGCTTCTCTTCTTTAATGAGTTTGTAGTATAACTTGTAATAAGGTTTCTTCATTGCATCAAGGATCTTCATGTCCTCTTCAAAACCCATCCACTTACATAATTGATAAGATCCTTCTAAATCACTAATCAATCTTAGTATGTTAGCAGGATGCTTCTCAAGTCCACCAAACTCATACTGGGATAAAGTATTCATTGACAAAGAACTCCTCCTTGCTATGATACTCCTTCATCTCACCTGGTGGAAGTAATTCATTATACTTCTCCCATGCAACTTCTGCTTCTGCTCTCTTCATTGCAATGCGAAGTTTATATCCTTCATCGGCAAATGCATTGGAGAACATTGGTAGTCCATCATCACATAATGCAATACCTTTGAAGTATTCGTATGTTGCTTCATCTAATTCAATAGAATACTTCACAATAATTCTTCCTTGATAAACTCAATGTGGCGAATCATTGGAACAGTATCCATTAAAGTGTTGATCAGTTCCTCAGCACTACATGCAACTGGTACACTCTGATTCTCAACCCTACCATCAAGGTAAGTCATTTTTAATGTGATCTTTTTCATGGTGTCTGATTACCGTAATATGCTTTGTAGTATGCTACGATGCCGTCTGTTCTTGGATTACCCTGAGATACCCAGTCATGAACACATTCGTAGATACTTTGATTTGAATATCGTGGTGAACCATCAGATGATAACTCAGATCCAAACTTCTTTAGTAAGATGTTTAGTCCTTGTGTTCTTACATCCATGCGATCATCACTGTAACGCCAATCTTCAGAAGTCATTGAGCAAATCGTTGGGTAGTTCTTCTTCTTTGGGGAACTCTTCAGTCAAAAGAGACTCAAGATCAAGATCATCCATATCCATCATGGTTTGAAGCATGAACTCATTGTAGTCGTCCATATCAGTTGGTTGGTGACTCTTATATGATAGCACTTGTACGACCCCTAGAAGCGCCTGTGTGCCACCTTAATAAGTGGTCAGGTAAGATTCTCCAGTTCATCTGCAATCTGGAATAATTCTTTTGCTGTCTTCAAATTCATGCTCGGAGATTCATCCACCAAAGCACGGACAAATCCACCCAGTGCTCTTACACCAATCTTAGTCTTTTTCTCATGGGTAGTCTTCAGCAGTGTGTGCATCTGCTTCAAATACTCTGATTCTAATTTTCTTGCTCTATCAGTCATGTTACTTAACAACCTCAAAGGAACGTGGGTCTGGATTCTCAAGGGGAACAAAATGATCTTTAATAAAAGATGCAGCAAGGTATTTTGTTTGATTAACTCCCCCAAGATCTGTTTTGATGAATGTCTTACCCTCATTAGACATACCTTCAACTACCTCGTCTTCATATTCATTGCCATGTCCCTGCAACCAATACATCGGATAGATTACTTTTTTGGGATTTCCCATAGTAGCACCCCACAAACCAAATGTACTGTTTGCCATAATAAAGTAATCACACATTGTCATCAAGCACAAATCAAGTGATGCATTATATAATTGAGACTTAATCTTTTTTTTGTATGTGGGATGCAGTAACTGTGATAATTCTTTAACTACAGACTTTAATTGCTCTATTGTATACCCATTTGTATCAGAAGCAAATCTACTGAGATTATTATGTGATAACTTTACGAGAGCATTCTTGTAATTGAATTTACAGTTCATACCATCATTATCAATCATATGATCCATTTGCTGACCAACATCGCAATTAATAAATTCATTATCATTATATAAGTCAGTAATGAATGTAAATCTCTGTGGATTACTTGCAATCAGATCATTATCAGCAATTACATCATCTTTATCATTGGCAAATATTAATACAGGAATATCTGGTGGCAATTCCTCAAGTGCTTTACGATAATAATCAGCACCACATATGAACATACCACTACTTAATTCATAGAAGTCTCCCCTACGAACATGCATGGCAATAACTTCACCATCAAACTTATCTCTAAATGCACGACATTTATCTACAATCTCCTGCCTAAACTTCAACTCCTCTGTGAGACGGATAGTATGCTCACTATTGATGTTTTTAATTGTTGGATATACAAACAGTTCAGTGTTGTCGGACATATTGCTTTTGATGCCATCATATCCAATTTCATCATCAAGTTCCAATTCCTTGCAAACGACACCATTGTCATCAATGTTTAGCGATACATCAAATGTATTACGAAAAAGATTAAAGTCTTGCTTTGCAATTGTCCACTCAAATCCAGTATCTTTCTCAAGAGACTTCATCAACATATATGCTGAGATTTGACATCCCAATCCACTTCCACTGGTATTATATTCTTGCTTATACTTAATCATTAAAAATATAACTCCCAAACATCATTGACTTTAATACCATGTCCCTGTAACGTAATACGCCTATCATTCAGTCCAAGATTGAACCCAGGTGACATTTGATGCTTCAATGCACCAATCCAATAGAACATCTTACCAGGAACATAAGGGATCACTGCATCTGGTGGTCCATATCCACCATATTCAAGAGATTTGACATGATTGCTATAATCATCTTGCTTATCATAACATTTTACAGATTCCTCTTCCCATGTACTCAGACCAGCACCAGTCTCTGGTGCTGCAAGACATAGAGTAAATGACAAAGTATTATCAAGATCTACAGTTGCACCATCCTTAGTATAATCATCCCAAAGTCCTTTATGAGACAAATGCTGCTCATCAAAGTGAATTGTTGCACATGGACGCTCAAGATACTCTTTACTTTTAGGTTTTGGTTCTTGTTCTGGTTTTGCACCAAAGATATGGAATCCAGGTGGTGCAAGATCACCACTTATTCTACATGGACCAATAGCATCATATAAATGATACTCAATCACACCATACAACCATTCAAAATATTCATTCATTGTTGGACCCGCTTCTTCCTTGATCATCTCATAGATCATAGGATCATCCATATATGTGGCAGCACCAATTGTATGAAAATCAACAGGATTATCATCATCTGGTGAGAACTTCTTCTCTTTACCATTATAGATCCCACGAGGAATCCACCACTCTTGAAGCAAATCAATACGCTCAAGAGTATTGTCAATACCCTCTTGATCTAAGGTCTCTATAATTCCTGATGTGATCATTTTTCTCTCCTGTTCTTAACGTATTCTAAATCTTTCCAATGACATGGATGACAAAGCAAAAGAGTATGAATCTTTTTATGCCTCTCATTCCTTGTATATTGGCAAGGTGGTTTATCCTTTACACCAATTTCTATAGTTATGTATTCACTATCAACAAAATAAACCCACCCCTCGTGTTTTGGAGGTGGGTCACGATGCCAGATTACATAATCATCGACACGCGGTTTATACATTAGTTAGATCGGTCAAATCAGCAATGAAAAGATATTCATCAGGTTCCTCGCCATCAACGACAAACTCTTCAAAAATAGCATCTGCATCATTAAACAAACCTTTATCCACCAGATCAGAGAGTCGTCCCATATAGAACTCCTCAATCTCTACCAGTGACTCATCGTGTTTGGGGTTGGTCGAATTCATTTAAAAAATCCTGAATGTTTTTCATTTCGGTGACAATAGTCTCCAATTCATCTTGAAGACGTGTCAACCGATCTTTTTGTGATTTGACAAACTGAGGGTCCAGTGTTGCGATGTTCATGTAGTAAACTCTTCCAGAATACCAGAGACCATACTATCTTCATCAAGTTTTAAAACCTGAGCACTGAGGATGTTCTCACGTAGATCACCATACCATTGTTCATTGAGATCAGAAGTGTCTGCTGATGTGATCAGGTCAAAACACTCCTCATCATTATCAGCAACTACATTCCAAATGCCCCCATACTCAGACTGGGGGAATGGAATGTAGTGATCGACGATGTAAAGATACTTAGATGCCATTGCTCGGTGATAGACTCTGTGATTCTAATTTATAAAGGTTTGAATGTCAAGTATTATTCAGACAAAGGCGCATCG
>Ga0098051_1000892_pt1 | contig 11196 bp, 10 predicted proteins | sample 14BtaG_FD_77069 | JGI IMG/M metagenome (GOLD analysis project Ga0098051, IMG submission 77069) | Marine viral communities from the Subarctic Pacific Ocean - 14B_ETSP_OMZ_AT15311_CsCl metaG | ecosystem: Environmental > Aquatic > Marine > Oceanic | place: Pacific Ocean | collected 2015-01-18 | reverse complement strand
GTTGAATCATAAGTGTAATAATAAATGTCATCATTTGGTCGTTGGTGAAATATTGCAGGTTCACTCACAGCATCCAAACTAAACTGCCATTCATTATCTTCATCAGGTACACCTAAATCTAAAGTTAGTATTATACCACGATTTCGTTTTATGGTTGTGAGTGGATTATACGGCCACTCTTCAATTCCGTTTTCAATCAATCTATCACTTGCCACATTTTCACATCCTGTCCATACTTGATCAACAAACGACTTTTCAGCCCTTTCAGTTGCCTTATCCAATGTACTTGCGTACCTCGGTATGGCCACGGCCGCGAGAATGCCCAATATAATCGTAACCATTATTAATTCAATTAATGTAAATCCATTTTGATTTTTAAACATGACTTATCTCCGTTTCCCTTACGGGGTTAGTACCTTATGAAGTTCTGATGGGTTTTCAGCGTCTGCTATAATCAAAGCAGGTGCCTGTGCGGAAGTACCACTACCCGATCCTGGTATCACAAGATAAATGTAAGCTCCATCCTGAAATGGTGAAGAAATTCCCTGGTTACCAAAGTTTGATTTAAAATCATTTGCACCATCTTCATCAAATCCAACATCTACTTGGTGTGTAGTTCCTACGAAACTCATCCAATCACCTGCGAGTGCATCTTCATCATCTACTGCTGGTGAAAAGACATACACATAATCATCCAATACAGATTCATAAGTTGTCTGTCCATTTAGAATAGTTTCTAAATATATCTCTACAGCTGCATCCGTAAGTGTGTTTGCTGGAAGATCAAATCCACCAACCTTTTCATCATACTTAGTTTGTCCTGGAAATCTTCCACGACCTTCTTCAGACACTTTAGCGTTGTAGTAGTTATTAGCTGCTGTCGCAATCTTGTCAATAGAAGCAATGGTTGATTTTGACTTAGCTGCATCACCAACTCCACCAAATTTTGGTGCGGCGGTTGTAGCCAATGTACCCATCATCGCGGTAACAACGGCGAATTCAGCAAGTGAATTACCTCTGTTACTCTTTATTGTTTTCATTAGGTTTTTGAACATTTTTGTTCTCCTTGATTAATTGTTAATTACCTATATAGTACAATAACCGTACCAAAGTCTTTGATTTTTGAAAGTTTTTTTATTTTTTTTAAGTTATTATATATCTTAACTTATGGGTGAGTAATATTTTACTCATTTAAGTGGTATTTTATACTGTAACATTTTGATAGTATCGTGTTGATACAAATTGTATCATTAAGTATTACTACTTACTAATGCACTTGATACTTGAGTACTCAATAAAGATTGAATTGTAAAATATAAACTTGGATTTCTTTTTAATAACTCTTTAAATTGTTCTTGTTTCCAAACCAAACATTCTGAATCATGTCTCGCTACACAAGTTGCAGTTGCTGGTTTCTCTGTAAGAAAAGACATCTCTCCTATAAATTGACCATCTTTTAATTCAGCTACCTTCTTATCACCCACATCCACATCAACGGTTCCATTATATATTAAATTTAAAGTATCCACAACATGACCTTTCTGTGTTATTAATTCTCCTGATTTAAATTGTATCCAATCTGCCATCTTGGTAATTTTTAAAAATTCAACAGGTGTCATATCTTTAAACATAGTTTCATATAACTCTTTATGTTTAGGTGACATATGAACAGGACGTTTTTCATACACGATAATTGCTATATGATATAAGTTCAATGCTACAAATACAAAATTCCAACCAATCGGAATCCACATTGGTTCTACTGGTATTACCCAATTATAAAATACTGAGAATAAACTGGCAAGTATAGATACAACCCGTAACCACAATATGTCCCTGACCAGGAAGGAAAAGGCAATTAACCCAAAAGCTAAATGACCGGCTATAACTGCTATATTCATTAGAATACATCTTCAGCCAATACGTCATCTATTGCTGAATTAATATCACCAACTTCAATATCCACATCACCATCCATATCGGCTTTCCAAACTTCTTTTTTACTACCATCAAAGAATAAAGCTATAGATGGGTAATTTCTAATTCTTAATTTCTTACAAATCTTTTTAACATCAGATGATTTAGCTTCTATTACAATGGCGTCTTCATATCCAACAACACCTTTAAATAAACCTTCATCTAAATCTTTCTCTTGCCATTCGGAAGTAAATTTTACGACTACGAAACCACTCCCAGCTTTTTCTTTAAAATTCTTATCAGTAACTTGTCCAAGCAAGGTAGATAAGAAAAATATTAATCCAATTAAATATTTCATATCTTACTCCTATTTCTTATCCTTTTTTCTTCGTTCAAGTGATTTTATTTCTTTTTCAAGTTCTTTAATGGTTTCTTCCATTTCTTCAAATTGGTCAAAAATATCATCCATATCCGTTTGGAGTCCACCTACTTGATTTTTATATTGTTCAAAAGACCTTGGCCAATTATGACCCTCTGGCTTTGATGGGTATTCAGCTTCATATAAGCTTTCTAAACTTGGTAATTGTTTAGCTTCTTCAATTTCACCTTGTAATGTATACCACATTCCAATTAATGACGCTAAACCAGTTCCGGCGGCTACCATAGTTTGAACCGATAGTGTGAATTTAGTATCTAATACCTTATCTTCACTTATTTCGATTGGTTCTTTTGTCTTAGGTCCTTCTATTCTTTCAACAATTTCTTCATGATGTTCTTCGTGACCATTGCCATGTTTTAATACAACCTCTGTTATATCATCAAGTGAACAATACCCTTTGTCTACAAGTATCTCGCCAAGTGAACGTTTATCACCTTTAATTTGAACTTGTAACGCTTGGTTCAATTGTCTCTTTGTGATTATATCTTCTTCACAAAGTAATTTTCCTATTTTAATATCACCATTCATTTTAAAATCCTATGAATTGATAATTCAATCCAAACTTTAAATCGTAAGCTGGACGTTCCCAATAGTATAGATAACGACCTTCAGCAAATACACCCAAATTGTCTAGTAGTTTAACACCAAAGATTGCACCAAAGTCGTAGTCATTCCAAGCTACAATACCTGGTTCAATAAATTTAAATTCATGAGCATCTTTACCATCTTTTAAATGTTCTTGATACCCGGCGGCATTATGGTAAGAATATGTATCATGTCCATAATGAAATGGTAAATAATTACCCCAAGCATGAATCCACCAATTATCAGAATAGTGATAAGCATCTATTCCTAAAACCAATGATGTTTCTTTTTGAAATCCAATATCCCTTTTAACATCTGAAATATAATCTTCTAACATACCTGGAAAATGATATAAGAAAAATTCTCTATCGGTATAAGCGAATATACGACCATTAGCATCTCTCCATAACCAATCGTGACCCCAATACTCTCCACCTTCATTCCAAAATGGACCAGAACCTTCAATCGGCACCCATTCATCATTTACATATTCTAATAGTTCTTGTTTAATCCAATTTCCATCTTCATCAACCATATTTACATCATACCACATATTATCATCAACACCAAAGGCATCTTCAGCAAAATCCCACCAAGAACCTCTGTACCAAGTGGTGTCTAATATCATAGCATCAAATCCATATACAGGATGTTGTCTATGTTTTGCACCTACGCTGATATGAAATTTATTATTTAATATTCCTGGTGTCCATTTTAATCTTAAATCACCTTGTCCATAATTGATATCTTCCAATCCTAATTCTGTCCATCCAATCTTAGCCATGAACCAATCACCAGTATATCTTAACCAATATTCTTGATTAATATAGTCCTCACCCCATTGACGACCTTCTGACCATTTGATTAAATATTCATAACCTTTAACGGACCCGAATGTTGCACTCTCGTTATAGTTTTCTTCAGAACCTTCATACCAAGTTCCACCTTTACCAGCAGACTTGACCCCCCGCTTAGGTTCGTAATTAAAACGACCAATTTTTCTAATACCAAATGACTTTTGAAAGTCTGGCTCTAATTCACCTTCAGTTCTTTCAACTACTAATTCACCAGTAGATAATCCACCCACGACAGCAAATCTATCGTCTTGATATCGTGGTGCATTTAAACTAAAACTTGCATATGCAGTTGAATATTTAAAAAACTTCCAAATTTCTGTTTCTGCAAACAAAGATGAGGTTAATAATAAACCCAATATAATCTTCTTTAACATCTGTTTTCTCCTAATTAATTTTTATGCTACCATCCACCAAGCAGCACCAATCTCTACAAGTAGGTCGGCTCCAGTATTGTATGCCCACTTCTTTTTAGTACCATAGACTTCTTCTGTACCTTCTACAAAGTACTCAAATATTTCCCATGCAACTCCAATTATGACCACCCATAAGACTGCCCATAAATCGGAACAACCTAACCATTGGGCTACCTTAGCAATAAACAGACCAGCTGCTATATGATAGGATGTCCAATGGTCAAGTTGACCACTTGAAAGTTGCCAGTTTACAAATTTTGCAATTGGACTATTCACGACTAAAATCCAGTTAATGCACCAACACTTGATGCCCAGCCGGCTACTAAAAATCCAACCACAAATCCAATTCCAAATCCCCAAATTTTATCGAGGTGTTTTTTAAAAAAGCTCATTTTATTCTCTCCTGCTATTTTATATACCGAATTAACCTCTTCATAATCATAACAATAAGGATAATCCAATTTCATTTTTTCTTGTTTTTTATTAATCAAAAACCCTACATTAATAAATATGTCAATAATCCATTCTAACGTTAAATCTCATAGGAATTTTTGTACTTTTAGGTATTGGTTTGGATAACCTAGCATAACCCATAAGTGCATTTTGGTCATCATATAGTCCAACTTCTGTTATGTAAGTTGGAACGTTGCTACCTGTTAAATTATCTTTTAACTGGTCAGTTCCATTAGAATGAAATACTGTAAAATTTGTTGTGTTGTTTAATTCATTTGGCAATGCTTCACAAGTCCACTCATAAGTTGTAATTTTATTACTCCCTTTGTATTCAATACTATAATCACCAGAAGTTACGTCTGTGTAATCATTACTACCATCAAATGAAGCCGTCTCGGTTATTGAGAATGCCCCAATGTCATAAAATATATTACCAACATAATTATCCGATGATGATAATGCACTTACGGATTGTGAAAAAGTCGCATTAGTAGAATATAAATTTCCTTTTTTATCATCTACTATTTTTGCAGTTGTTGTGGTATCGGTTAAATTAAATGAACCTGGTTTTATTCCTTCGTTAAATTTAGATTGAGAAATAAAACATAAAGAACCAGCCGAATAAAACTTATTTAAAAATATACCAGATTGTTGTTTCTTATCACCAATGGTCGTTATATTATTAAATAAAGGATTATTAGATGTGTAATCAGAACCACTTAGATAAAAATTTATACGAGCAAAATGATAATATTTTGATAAAGTATCATCGGCCGACCCTGATGAAAAAGCCTGTCTTTTTACTTCAGATTGATTTAATGTATAACTCTTATAAGCATCAAACTCATAAGTGTTTTGTTGTTCGTTAGTAAAGTATTTATACATTCCATGACATTAATAAGTAAGTCTTACTTTAACGATTGCTTCAGAACTAAAATTCTTGTTAATCGGTGAACTTAATCTACCAATGGCAATAAGATCCCCAGCAGTATCATACAACCCAACCTCACTAATATAAGTTTGTGGATTTGTTACCATATCATTATGTCTAATCTGATATGATGAGCCACTCCAAAAAGTTAGATTTTCTGAAAGGTTATATTCACTTGCTTTAGCTCTACAAAAATAATCATAAATATATTGCTGTTCTTCTGAACGAAGTGTTACTGAACCAAGTTCAAGAGCTCTTGCTAATTTCCAAGCGTTGTCAGCGGCGCCAGTAACTCTCGTGTCTGGAGATAATCCACTACCAGCCGTTACAACTCCACCAGCAGATGTCTGCCAGGCTGCCGTGCCAGGTAAACTTGAAGAAACTTCATTAGCACTCAAGACAAACAAACCAGCATCAGGATAAAATTTACCATATTGAGTACCTGTACTCTGTACAGTTCCAGCAGAACCAGAATAAATACTATAAACATCACCAAATGGAGATCCAGGTGTTATGGGATCAGTTGTTTTACTATCATCGGTTAATTTTAATTCTTTTGCAACACCAGCTGTATTTGAACCAGATAATGTAATTGTCCACGTGCCGGGATTCAATCTATCTTTCATCTGTAGTCTTTCGGCTACAATAAAATAAGCATCAGATTGATTACTACTATTGATATTAAACCCAACTCCATCTCTTAAATCAGTCGCAGTTGGTTCTGTAAAATTATAAAATTGTTTATAAATTGCTTGAGTAGTACCTTCTTGAGATGTTGATTGTTCAGCGCTCCCACTTCCAGCAATATGACCATAACTTACACCAAAATGATCCTTTGAATTATATTGTACATTATAATAATAGGATTTTTGTGTTGTGGATAATGATGAAGTCGTAAAGTTTGAACCGGCAAGGGTTCCTACTCCACCATCATGAAATCCATTCGTTACGGTTATCTGTGTTGTTATAGTGTCTTCGCTTGCTTTTAAATCTTTAAACATATCTCTCTACCTTATGATGATACTGTGTTATTTGCCGCTACTGTTACGGTAATGAATGTTGGTGCAGTACCTTCACGAGTTACCTCAACACCAAATGATTTTTGACTCGTAAATTGAGTTGACTCGGCGTTCAATGTAAGTGTCTTACCAGAAACATTTTTTGTAACTGGATCAGGATGACTAAAGGGTTGTGTTGCCACGTTACCGTTTATTCTTATCCCCCTGGCATCCAGTATTTTAAAATTGAAGACAGCATTTGCAATCTCTGGCCAAACGTTTGGAATAATATTAATTGCATTACTTGCACCAGCCGCACCCTTTCCTGTCTTTTTTGTTATAGTTGGACTAGTATTTTCAACCGTTATGAATGAAAAATTTTGAACATTACGTTCACCTGTTCCGTATAATTTTGACCTCATAAATACATTATCATCTGGTACTGCCTCTAACATTGGAAGATTTGTTATCGCATTCCCATATGAATCTGATCCACTTGGGTGGTTTGGATTATACAAAGTATAATCAACCCCCGTATCACCAAAGGCAAATTTACTAATTCCCAATGGTTGACCTTGTGCTAATTTTTGTCTACCAATCTTTGTTAAGATAGCATCTACTATGACGGTATCGTTGTCTAATATTCCCATAACATTAATCCTTGTTTAATATAAATATATTCAAATATTTTTTTACCTTATTACTTTTAGTTTACTTAACGTATCCGAACCACCTACATTAGTTGTATAGGCCGGAATTGTTCTTTGTGGATCCAAATCCATTGGATCAGTAGTGGGGTTTATGCCACTATATTGTGTTCCCTTGTAAATTAAATTATCCAATACATCTTTACTTGTTCTAGCATGAATAAAATGATTTGATGGATAAGTTATATTCCCACTCCCATCTGTTCTAAAAAATCTTGTTCTACCTATCATTCTACCTGGTTCTGCATTATCGGCAAAAAATGAAGTATAAGTATAACTACCACTATCTATAAATTGTCTATTATGAAAATGCCTAAAATTATCATGGTGGTTATATGGTTGTCTTGCATTTGTTCCAGTTCTACTTTCCATTGCACCACTTACTGGATGAAATTCTTCCGTATCACCTATGGTTGGAAATGTAAATCTTGTCTCATACTTATAAGTATTGTAATCTCCATTATTACCTACATTAGAAGATTTAAAATAAACTTGATTATCACCTTTTCCGTGATTTTTATAAAATTCATTTTTACTACCCAATAATATACTCGTAATATCAGGTGTCATCGTATAAATGGATTCTGTTTTTGAATTTGTTAAATCAACTATATCTAATGGAGTAGAATGATTTGTTTTTACGTTTTCATTAAGAGTTGAAGTTAAACTCACTTCATCATTTAATATATCAATGGTTGTATTTTTAACATTTTGATTTGCAAATCCACTTGTAGTTAATTCATCATCTATTATATCTAATGTAGCTGTTTTATAATTTTGATTTGCATTTGAAACCACATCAGGTACAAATGTAGCAGAACCTAAACTACCTACTATTAAGTTTGGATTTAATTGAGTTTGTAATTTTACATTTTTAATTTTTGAACGAAATAAAATATCATTTTTTATCTCATAAGAAATATCAAGTTTTGATTTAGCAGGTATTACATCTTTTAAATTTTTAATAATTGAATTATTAAATAGCCTTTCCGCTTCCTTTAAATTCCTAACAACATCAACTTTAATAATATTATTACTGATTAGTTTTTTTCTTAAATCAATTAAATCACTATAAATGCCATTTGTATTCTCATCATCAACATAATCATCTAATTTAAAATCAGACATTAAATCAATCACCATAGAATCTATCGCATTAACATAAGAAAGAGATTTTCCAATTTTATTTGAATTTTGTCTTACTGGTTTACCATCAACTTTTGGTTGTACTAAAGTTTTTGCATTAGGACTTAATGACCCTTGAATATATAGTTTAGCACCTATGTTTGTTTGATTATCATTTTTAATTTCATCCGTACCTTTTACATTAAATTTATACATTGTATGTTCTGTCATACTTGTTTTAAAATTTAAAGACTTTTGTGTAGAAATTAAATGACTATAATCTTTAGTATGTTGTGGATTAGAATCATGAATTTTTAATGAAGCTGAATTAGGATGTCTATTATAATTTGGTATATTTTCATTTAATTTAAATCTATAAACAACATCATCAACTCCAGACGTAGCAGAACCACCGACTGTGCTATTATAATTTAAAACGTGTTGTTTAAATTTTGACATACTGACATAAGCATCCCATGCCCTAACTTCAGCAACTGAACCACTTAGGGTTTCCCCCATAAATAAATTCTGACTCGTTAGTGTAGATGATGTAATAAAATTTTGATTTATATTTGAACCCGATAATGAAACCACATCATGTGATGACATACTTATGAATTGTACATTTCTAATTTTATCATCATCTTTACGAGCAACAAACATATGATAAGATTGTGTAAAAGCACAATCCGCAAGTGCATTACTTGCAGTCACTACATTTCTCTGTAACATTACATTGAAAATATTATCACTCATTATATTACTGATATAATCGGTTGACATTGAAATATGATTTGTTCCAATTGCACTGGATACATTTTCTTTATAATTTAATCTAAATTCAAGCTTTCCTTTTGTATTTGATGAACCAGATGGTACAACTCTTAAATCCCAATAATCATTAGAACCACTTGACCTTAATAATGTCTGTGTAGTTGTTGATTTGTCAGCATGAAATAGAAATTCAATTCCATTTGGATTCGCATCATTAGTCCACCAATCTAATGCTAAATAATTAGAACCACTTGTTAAATTCAACATAGGTAATGTTTTCACTTCACTTATGAATGATATATTACCCTTTTTATTTTTTAATCCATCCAGAAGGTCATTTGCAGTATTATCAACAACGGTTGGATTGTGTTCTTCAATAGAACCACCATATTCACTTAATTTAAAAGAGTTGGCATCAAATCCATATAGATTTAATAATGAACTTAACGATGCCTGTGTTCCTTTTGATTTATAAACATACAATACATTATTGAGTATTTTTTTCCATAATGAATTTATAGCACCTTTGATGCCGATTCCTTCAACTTCATTACTTTCTAAATAATTCGTAATACTACCACTATAGGGATTCATTAAATCAAAACCAATTGAATCACCTATGATTGGTAATAAATTATCAGGTATTGAATTAGGGTTCTTATATCCCATTTTATAAAAGTTTTGATAATTGTCAATATAACTTCTCAATAAGTCAAACTGTTCTCCTAACATATTTACAAAATCTCTTAACGTTTGATGTTCTTCATCGGTTCGTAAAGAAAACGGTAAATTATTAATTAATGAATGTATATTATCATTATCGTAATTTTGTGCAGTAGTTAGTAATGCATCATACCAAGTATTCCACGTAGTAGAACCATCATAACTACCACTTGGTGGTCTATAGATATTACTGAATGGATGTATGTCGGTTGGGTTGTTGTATGAAACTTTTACATCTGTAAAGTACGCATTTGATGAACTTGGTGAATTCATAGATATTGGAAATAAATCACCTTGAGGCATAATGGATGCCGTTACGAAACCTTCAATATTTGAACCACTTGTAGCTTCAATGCCGGATGGGAAAAAATATGGTCTATGTTGACCATCCGTATCTTTTATACCGTAAGCATATCCATCACCAACACTTCCACTTGTTGATGCAAGTCTTACATTTGAACCAGATAGTATTTCATAGTATGTGTCTGCTGCACCAGACCATCTTTCATCACCACCATTATTCATGTTTTCTATATCCGTTCCGTTGTCAGTACTACGTGGCCTCCAAAACAACTGCTCTCCTTTAAAAATATATCTTTGATAATGTGAACCAGTTGCAGTTGGATTTAACATAGCAGAACCACTATAGGCTTCAAATGGTATTCTTCTACGACCATATTCATAATTTTGAGTAGTTATGGAATCGTAATTAATGTTCGCGTGACCACCATTTTGATCTAAATTAAAATTACTTCCAGGTGATGCTGCACTTCCCGTAAATCCTCTCATAATGAAAGATAAATAAACGGCTTTATTCGTATTATAGAATGGTGGATTCTCCACATTATAAACATCGGTAAATAAATGTAGATAATCAGCGCTGGATGATTTCATATATACCGTATCAAATCCCTCGGAATTTATAGTGCTGGTTAGGGGATTTTCCGTACTATACTTATTACTGAAATCCGTTCCTGCTAAATTACTACCAATACCAGGAGCAGAAGCAGTTGAATAACTTTGACCATCCATGTATAAAAAATTTTCATAATGAGTAAAATTATTCTTAATGCCTTCAACTTGATTGAATAAATCTTTTCTCTTTTCTATTACGTTGGCAGTACTTGCATTTGGTAATGAAGAACTTATTTGACTATATAGGCCTTCGAGTTTAACTGCCTTGGTTTTAAAGTTTTTTAATCTGGATTCAGCAGAACCAAAGAAAGCGTGATTTGAAAATTTACTATAATCAATATTTAGATTTATGTCTTTCT
>Ga0098051_1000864_pt1 | contig 11394 bp, 21 predicted proteins | sample 14BtaG_FD_77069 | JGI IMG/M metagenome (GOLD analysis project Ga0098051, IMG submission 77069) | Marine viral communities from the Subarctic Pacific Ocean - 14B_ETSP_OMZ_AT15311_CsCl metaG | ecosystem: Environmental > Aquatic > Marine > Oceanic | place: Pacific Ocean | collected 2015-01-18 | reverse complement strand
GGCACTGGTTTCCCATCTCTAATAAACTCCTCAGCCGCAAGGTGAGCTTCAGTTCCATAGCGCATGGCATCTGTTTCGGGTTCAGAATAGTCTTTAGCTATCTTCATGTGATAAAACTGTTTAGGACACTGCTCGAAAGATTTCAGCCTACTAAACGACCACGGTGCTATACTCACTCACAATCTCCGTATGTTTTGCCTGTTCCTGACTCACAATTAATCGGTAAGCCTTTCGCCCAATGAGGTGTCCAACGCATACATTCTTCGATGTATTCCCGCGCTTCTTCTACTTCTGCGTCTGCTACACAGCAGACAATCGAGTCATGTACTGTCAACACAACACGATATTTCTTAGCTATATTTAACATTTGTTCGCCAATTATGCAACGTGCTATCGCTTGGCAGACATTCTCTATGACCTTACCGCCATATATTCTGGTGCGACCACGCCTTGTTTTATAGTCAAACTCTACACCTTTGTCTGTCTGCGTAAACTGTAAATCTCCGTAACCCAACTTCAAACCAGAGGGTAGTAGCATCGCTCCATCAACCACTTGTATTACCCCATCTAACCCAAACTGTATGTTTTCTCTGTTAGATAGACCTGTAAGCATATGTTGTGCATCTCTCCATAACTTGTTTATTTTCCAATTAGCTTCACGGTATATGTTTATGACACGCCGTGCTTCTGCTAGTTCTATATCAAAACCAAATGTCTTCAACTGAGCTTGGAACTTAACAGCACCCATACCATACCCTGCACCAAGAATTGTAGTCTTACCCACAAACCTCTGTTCCTTAGTAACATCTTCTTCGGAGACTCCATATATACGAGAAGCCATCTTCTTGTAAACATCTTCTCCTGCGGTAAACGCTTGAGTTAGATCATCTTGCTCTGCAAGCCAAGCCAACACCCTCGCTTCAATCTGTGATGAATCACAATCAATAATAGTGTGCCCTTCTGGTGCAATTATACTTTGTTTGAGTTTCTTACCATTGACACCACGACTCGGTAGGTTTTGCAGATTAATCTTGTCGTCGCCACCCCATCGTCCAGTATGTGCCGCATAATACCTTACAGGTACAGGTAACAGACCACGTTTAGATATATCAATGAACCTCTGCGTCCGTGTCTCTTCTAACGTGCTTTTGTTCCCAAGACGCGCCGCTACTAATTGTTGTACCCTTTCATCCTCATGGTCTTCGAGTACTTTGAACCCCTCGTCTGATTTGGCAAATGCAAACGTCTCCTTGCCTGTAGTAGGTGATAACTTCATGGGGGGCTTCACACCTAACTGCTCTAATAGTTCAGCAAATTTAGGGTTTGACATGAGGTCAGCTTTGTCCACACCTGCGCTGGTCAACAAAGCGTCCTTACGAGAACGTGTTTCAGTGAGGTGATATTCTAGCCCAGCCAGATCTAAATCTAGGATAGGTTCTACAAACATACGCAAGGTCAGGTCTATAAGTTTCATCTCTTTACGAGGAAAGTCTTTAGCCATTATCTTAAAGAGTTCAAAAGTTAGGTCAACATCATTGACACAATAGTCACCGAACTTACTTAGTTCTTCTTCTGAGAAATCTTTCCTTTTCTTTCCAAGGGTGTTCAGTACCTCGTCACCCTTCTCTCCAATACCATATCTTTCAGATAATGCTTTAAGACTACTGCTTGTCTCCACCCCATGAACTGCACGAGAAATGCACAAAGTATCCATATATACTTTAGGGCTAATCCCATAATGCCAATTAAGTATAGCCCCATCAAACATGGCATTGTGAGCCACTACCATAGAGCTTTCCCAGGGGAACTTAGATAGGTACTCAGTAACTTGTTTACGTGTACCACTCGCCCACTCTGTTTCTTGATTGTTTAGCTTAATACCAACCCCAATCACTTCAAAGTTGGGGTCACGTACATACGCTTCAGTTGTCATCTTACGTAAAGATGTTTCCTTGTCATAGAAGGTTTCGAAGTCCAGTGTGATTAAGTCCATCATTCTTCCCCCACGTTATCTTCTTTCGGATAATATACGTCTACATGACACGCACATTTAGGACAGCTTAGGTTAGTTACTATAGACCAATTAGAATCTTCTTCTTCTATGTCGTGATCTCCACCCCATATTAACTCCGTTTTACAGTGCCAACAATTCATCATTCTTCCTCCACTTCACACTCATAAGCAATACCAACGTAGGCCATGATGTCTACGTAGTGGTCTCTCTTGAGTGGACTTGTTCTCCTACGTGCTAACTTTGTAGCAATATGGAACATAGGCACTTCTGATGGTTTTATCTTGTGCCCTGTCATAGCATTAAATATATTTGCTATGTGGGTCATGTTCTCCACAGGGTCACCGTAATCTTTGTTACGCTCACCAGACGTTAGGCGCGATGCTTCATCAAGTAAAACACTTCGGTTAGCTTCTTTCTTGAACTGTTCTTTCACGAAAACTTCTTTTGGTGTGCCAACACGATTTAATGTTTTACTTGCGTAACTATATGAACAACCAACCGCCTTGGTGATCTCATCTGCCGTAGCCAATGGGTTATCTAACAAGTACCCAAATACTTGTTCTTCTACTTTCCGTTTCTTCATTTCTCTCTCCTTTGTTTCGTTCGCCCCCCACTGCAATGGGGGGCTAGATGTATCGTATCTTAATCGGCAATTTCATCGTTAAGGGAAAGATGTAGAAAGGATTACCCAAAAGCTCATCAAAAACTAACGACCATTGCTGTAAAGGATATTTAAAGACCTCTCTCTACTTAGTCTGTCGTATCGTGCCATTGGCTCCAAGGGTCAGGTATATCTTCGTAATCCTTTACGCCAAACAGATTGTTCGCAAGCAATGAACCAACACTATTCATGTTTTCTTCATTAACAACGACAGCAATTCCACCCATCTTCTTTATATCTCGTAAGTTCTTTTCCTGTAATGGTGTAGGCTTGTTCTTACCTGCTTTACATTCAATACCAAAAAACTTTCCTTTGTAGCACCCAACTACATCAGGTACACCGCTACCACCGTAGCCACCTGTAACTGGGTAAAAGTAGTAAGCACCCATAGACTTGAGATGCTTCACCACAATCTTCTTAACTTTTGCTTCAGGGGTCATAGCCATAACATGACCTCGCAACTGGTTTCAAAAAAACTGGCTTCAAAATTTTCACTGGGAGAGCATTGACGCTCCCCCAAGATGTACGTCATTGACGTACTATTCATAAATATGGAATAAATTCTTAGACCTACAACCAACACCTTCGATAACCCCACCTTCTTCAGCAATCAGTAAGACCGCTATCTTATCTTGTACCCATTCGGGTAGTTCATTAATAGAGTTATACGTAGTATTTAGTTTGTTGTCAACGCAAAACATACCAATACATTGTACGTTGACAAGTTTTGTATCAGGATCTACCCGAACACAGTATAACGTATTCATACAAGAATGAAGTACATATCATCACCGACTCTATGTCCAACCCCATCAACATATGTACCTCTTATAGTACTACGCGTGTCTTTCGCTGTTTCGGGTAAAATTCTAAGCACGGCTATGCCGTCCATAATATGTTTCGGTAAATCTTCTTCAGTGTATGTCTGGTTGCACCTATGTAATACCTTGAGCCTATCTTTAGTAACATCGGGTATATCAACAACATCAAACACGTTTTTACCAAGTCGTTCATAGTGGCGTACAAACACAGCAGAACTCTTACGACTTTGTTTTTGTTCTTGCTCTAATGTAACGTACTCCTGCACAGAATTAGCAAAATCAATATTGATAAATTGGTGACCCATAGCAAGTATATTGCTCATCTCACTGTAAAAACTATCATGGTCGTTTAACTTTGATTTTGCTATTCTAGTTTTTTGTGATGCCTGATAACCAATATCTGTATGCTCTGTGCTTATACTAAAGAACTCATCATACGCAAGTTGGTTGATTGTGAAGTTACGTAAATATTTTTTAGCGTTCTTCACCGCCGTAGATAAATTAACAGACGTTGCCATGTGTACTTGGTCTGACCAAGCATACTTACCATTATTAATGTTGTTAGAATAAACTATGTAATGCGGTATTTCTTCGCTTGGATTATCTCTGTGGTCAAAGAAACCTATCCACCCCATTGTATAGGGGTGACCTTCCATATACACGGCTACTTTATTAGCACTGTGTAGATACCCAAACTTGATACCACGTATACCGTTACTTACAGCGTCCATAAAATTCTGTACCTCTCTAAGTACTCCATCATAAGGATCACTACTTAACTGAGGTTGAGATTTACCAAACAGGGGCATTGGTACACCACTGACGCTCTTAACTCTTACTCTCTTATATTCAGCCATTATCCTCTCCTCTATATAATGTTAGTAAAGCCATTACTTCGTTTATCTTTAGGGCAAGCGTTATGTCATCACTAGCCACTGCGTCTACGTGCATCAAACCTAACTTTCGGCTTATGTGGTCTAATACATATTTCTTGCTCACGTCTTTTATCCACCTATCTAATGTATGTTTCTTACCTAATTCAAACATCTTCTCCTCCTCTGTTCCAATACTCATGGTTTGGGCGTTGCATGATAAACTCTTTACGTAGGCGGTCATGTTCTCGTCTAGTTTTAATTATTTTGGTTAACACGTAGGGCACGTAAACAAGTAGTGCCCCCACGTATATTGATATTAGTATTTCAAATGTCATTCTGTTTCCTCCTTTATTTCTGTTAATGTTTCCAACATCAAAAGCAGTTCGCCTTCTTTGTTGGTGGTTTCTCCTTCATCTTTGATGTTATCCCAATCAAACAGAACATAATCATTAGGCGTATTGTGAACCTCTTTAAGCACTCCGCCTTCTATTTCAACAATTACAGTATCATGACATATACCGAGTTCATCTAGTCTATCTTTTTTACTCATCTTCTTTCCTCTCTATGTTATGTACGTCATTGACGTACTATACTCCAAACATACATACGACATACACTATAACGCATATGCATATGAGACCTACTATGTCTTTTACACTTTCCATTACTCTCCCTTTCTTCTTACTACTTGTGGTGGCATGGTGCTCAACAAACCCATCTTTTTATTTACCCACTGATTGTATAATCTACGCAAACGCTTACGATCTTCTTCTGTGAGAACAGTAAATTGTGTACAACTTTCTTCTGTCAAAAAGTCCACCGCAAACGACAACTTATCGTCCTTGTCCTCATTCTTTACTCTCTCAAGATAGTCGGAATTATGGTTGCTTCTTTCATGCCATGAAGTCCAATCATACTCATCTCTACTACGCGCACGTTTAATGTCCAACAAATTGTACATAGTCGTGATATACTCCCAATGGCTTTCGATGTATGGTTGTAACTTCTTTTTAGCTTCTTTATCTACAATTTTCTTTTGAGGTACATACTCAAACGTGTCACCCTGTGGTCGCCAAGTGTGTTCTCCCTGGTGACGTGTAAATGTCAGGTAATTTTTACCATCAACACGTAACTTATCGGTCAGGTCTTCGTTCCAGACATGACTGCCATACAGTGTTTTAGGTAGAAACAACTTTTTGTCTGTGGTCAAAGCATATGGTCTATAATTCGCCTCTATTTTGGACATAGCAACATATTGTTTGCCATTTTCTATCCAGATGAACAGTCCTTTCGGAAGCCAATTCTCTAGGAACGTATACCTAGAATTGTGAGCACCATCTCCTATACCATTGCGGATACGTACGCTCTCGGTGCTACCTTCTCGTGTCCACGTAATCGGTGCGTATCTAGGGTCAAGTTTTGTTTTACGCCATTGGCTTCTTTGAGAATTAAAGATGTCGTCAGTCTGATAACATCCATCGAGCATGATGTAGCAATCATCTGATAACTTCTTTATACGCTCATACTTACGTGATCTTGTCCCCAAGGGTCTCACATCTTGTTCAATCGGGTGGTGCTTAGACCTCATCACTTTGATCTCAGCATACCTCCTCTCCGCATCAGCGAATGAATTAATCTTCGGGTAATTGTCAAATCTTAATACCATTTTATTTCCTCTCTATATTATGTACGTCAATGACGTACTGTTTATAAATCTTTAGAATTAACGTGGACTACTTGTCCAACGTTGGGTGTAGCGTGTTTGTTGTCGATGATGACCCACAACACAGGACAATCCCACTTACCCCAACCACGATACAGGTCACCATCTGTAATAATGATAACCGCTTGTGGTGTGATTTTCTTATCTTCTATATATTTAGGTACGCACTCTACATCTGTACCGCCACCGCCTACAGGCTTGGTACGAGATACAAAATCATCAAGTTCATCAATGGTGTATGTCTCATCACCCACAACTTGCGTATCCCAATAGAGCATACGTAGCCATTGAGGTTTGACCATCTCAGCGCAATCTTTCACACCGCCCTTGATGATACTCTGCTCGCGGTTACCAATAGAGCCAGACATATCACCACCAACAACAATGCCTTCGATTGTTTCTGACACACCAGAAGGTAATATCACATCACTGTCCATGAACCGCCTGTTGCGTTTAGCGTAGGACGAGTAGTCTGACCCAGAACAATTAGTATACGCAAACTGTTTCAACACCTCACGCCAATTTACAGGGGGTGAAAGTATATCTGATAGATCACGCTTTGCTCCATTGCCAAGTTTACCCGCAGTAATTTCGCCTTGACGTAAGTTCTCATCAATCTCACGCTCCAACTCGTTCTGTTCTTCGGGGGTCATATCTTCTGCTTCATCCCAACCATGTTCATCGAAGCCAGTGCTTTCACCATCACCATCATTAGGTTTACCTCTAGGATCATTTTTAGGATTACCTTTAGGATCATAGATGTCATTGAACACCTTGGCGGTATCCCAACCAAGATACTTGGGGTCATAGCAACCACCATCTATCATAGTGGCAAACCCATCGGAGTTTTCATTGACGATCTCTGCGTTGATAACATAGTCCATTGCTACGTTCGCAGTCGTTGCACACTTCTTTCTCAGATGTTGCCACGTTATCAGGTGACGATACATCTTGTGAAAGTTTTCGTGTAGTACGAGAAACCGCAACTGTGCATCAGTCAACCCTTCGACAAAGGAACGACCATAGTAACAGTCTTTCCCATTAGTATATGCGGTGGGGCAATCAGCATCTTCTTTGATGCCACTCTCACCAATCATAAGTACGCCACCCAACGCGGCGTACCTTTCGTGACCCATGATATCAGAGGTAGCTTTCTGTAGCCTCTGCTCTGGGGTTAGTTTTGCTCCTAGTGATAACATTTTATTTCCTCTCTATATTATGTACGTCAGTGACGTACAGTTATTACCAACCTAGTGTCGGTAGTTGTTTGATTGCTTCATCTATCTCACGCTTAGTCTGCGCACGTAGATGTCCGTCTTCGCGTAGCGCATCTGTAGTAACACCTGATAACGTGTCCTCTAGTTGTGCCTTCATGTCTCGCATCTTCGGATCATTGGTGATGTTAAACGTGTCCAACATATCAAGAACATCTGTCAGATTAGTGACAAGTGTATCTCGAAATACCTTCTTCTGTTCATGGTCACCGTAATCGATGCGGGCAGACATATGTTCGAGTGCGTCATGTAAACGTGTCCACATATCATTCATAGAACCATTGATCTTGGTTTCCAAACTCTGCTCGTATTGTTGCTTGAGTTCCTCCATCGCATCGTTCTGTATGTCCAACCGAAAATCACCTGACTGTGGTATGGGTGAGACAATCAAATTCCACGCAAACTTACGTTGTAACTCGTTTATGCTTGGGTAGTCAGCCTCATTGTACAAATCACCGATCATCTGTTTTGCTTCGTGTTTAGCGTCGATGTACTTCTGAATGAAACCTTCAACAAGTTTCCAGAACATCTGCTCTGCACCCGACATCATCTTGGTATACTCAAAGTAAGCAACAGTCGTACACAAACGTGCACCGTTATCTTCCCACGCCAATGTAGCATTTGAATGTCCATTACGTGTGTTGGCTACGTGTTTCTGGATAGCTATGAGTTCCTCACAATTACCTAGTAACTTCTTATGGACATTCGCCATCTGAGGTATAGCGTTGTTAGTATGTTCCACCTCCTGTGATGCACGTTTATCTTTCTTACGGCCTGTCCAACAAGATGCCTTGAATGTAACAAGCATTGCACTTGACCCTATGCTTGGGATTGATGATGTATTCATTTTGTTTCCTCCTCTTCTCTATCTTGGTTGCTCCAATATTCTACCCAATCACCTTGCTGGTCTTTGGTTAGTTGTTCCCACTCTTCATCGGTCATTGTCCAACCGTCGTTTTCGGGTTTATTAGGATAACTCATTTTGTTTCCTCCTCTTCATTGTATTCTTCATTGTTATAAAATTCATCATAGGCTTCATAGAAATCCTTCTTATACCAATCGTAATGTTCGCAATAATAGTGGACTTCGCCTTCTCTCCAAACTCCCCATTTGCCTATAAAAGAAAAGTAATTATCTTCTAAATCATCTGGGTCATTTCCAAAATCATCATCACCAATTTCGATTGACCCGACCCCTTCTTTATAAAATTCATGATAAGCAAGTGTATCCACTATCTTGTTTGCAAGTTTTAGTGCGTTTTCTCTGTCAAACACTCTTTCTATATCTTCACTCATTTTGTTTCCTCCTCGTTGTATCCAATGATAAGAAAGTTGTAGCCTTGAACGCCTCTATCAAGGTCAATAAGATTAAAATCTGAAATTGTTTTAAGCATATTTTGCTTAGAATCCCAATCAGCTCCAACCCAAATACAATCAGGTATTACATCCCAACCTTCAGCTTTAAGATCTTTCTGTTGTGATTTTGTTAAAAAGTCTTTACTCATTTCTTTAAGTCCTCCTCATTAATTAAATTCCATAGTTCTTCTGCGAACTCTTTGCGACCTTCAAGTATCCCATCCTCAAAGCTATCCACATCTCCTATGTCATCTTTGTATTCAGAGTATGCTTGAAGTTCACCTTCGATGTCGTTGCTTATTTTCTCTAGTAGTGTCATTGTCTTCATTGGTCTTCTCCAGTTTGTTGAGTTAGGGATTCCCTAACGTGTATTTTTTGATAAAGTTCACGAAGAATAAGAACTAAACCGTCTGATAATCCAACGCCTTCCAATTCTTCTCTTCGTTTATCTGCCCATTCAATAAGTTGATCTTCATTCATTTTGTTTCCTCCTCTTCTAAACATTGATCTTCAAAACCTTTATACTGCAACTTTTACACAACAAGCCTTCTTCGTGGGGTTCTAAGTCTTTAGGATAATCCCAACCACACCAAGAACATTCTTTATGCTCATCATAATAAAAAATTATGCTAGGCATTTTATCTCCTAGTTTTTTGTCCTTGATTTCATTTAACTCTTTATCAGAAAGGGTGTCAGCAAATACCCAATTAGTATGTCCGTATTCGATACGGCAAATATCATCTATCTGCTCTGTTATATCTCTACTCATTAGTCTTTCCTCTCTACGTTATGTACGTCATTGACGTACTGTTAAACTTTATCTGCCGCAAACATATGGGTGTTATCTCTCGCCCACTCGGTGAACAACTTGTGCGTCATAATAAGAGACTGTTTGTTGTACTTGGGTGAACGTACCCCGTTGGCAAACATGGCTTGTGCCTCTGGTGGTAACCTCTTTAGGTATGTTAACCACGCGCCAACCCATTCTTTTTCGATAGATGCCAATGTGCGATACACAATCATACACAACGCACTTGCGGTTGTCGGTATTTTCGCGCTTGTCGGACTTGTTTTGATGTCCTCTAGCTTGGGCAAGTCGTCTACCAATTTAGTATATGCAAGCATATCCATAGCACCACGCGAACCGATTGTACCGATCAACGCACTTGTCAGTGAGTTTGTAGTAAGATGTTCTCGTATCTGCATTATGTCCGATGCCTTCTCCAGAGACCTCGGTGTCACAAACTGTTCGCTTGCTCCTCGTCTTGGGTGGAAAATCCATTGATTATCTTCTGGGTTCTCCACATCTCTGAAATCTGCAAATATCTGTGGGTTCTCATTTGCAAAAGATATAGTTACAGGATCAAGGTTATTGTTTATTGCCCAAGGAATCCACTGCTCCGCTGTTGGTTTAGCCGTTTCGATCACGCAAATACGATTGCCTTGGTGCGCTTCGAGCATATCACCTAATCCCTCGTCTGATAGATTGCCTGTCGCATAGACAATACTGTCAGGGTGTAATGGTACACCGTTCACACTGCGTTCTAGCATGACACGCAACAAACCGCTTTTTACAGACTTGTTCGCTTTTGGAAACTCGTCTAACATTAGGATAACAGGTTCACCTGTGTGTACGCCAAGCGATTCGTTTGGAACCATTGTGATGCAACCCTTCTCTCGGTCATGTACTGGAACCCACAAATCACCCAAGTCTAGGCTCATGCAATCTAGGTATATAGGTTTGTGGGTTGGGAACGTATCACCCAACGTTTTCAAGGTTGACGTTTTACCGCAACCTGTGTGACCTCGCATTAAATAGGTAACTTTTTTACCCGACTCAGATATTAATTTTACTGCCTCGTCTAGGCTATTCGCATACATTGTTTGTGCTGATTTTTTCATTGGTCTTCCCTCTCTATGTTATGTACGTCAGTGACGTACTGTTTAATTTTTTCTTCCTGTTCTTCGGGGATCATATCTTCATTAATAACGTAGTCTACGGCTACATTACCTCTGAACTTTCTATACTCCTCCTCATGTTTTATGAGCAAGTTCAGTTCATCACGTAGTCGTGTGACTTCTTCTAAAGACAGACTAATTTCTGGAACGATGTAACCCTCATCAACATATTCATTTGAAGTGCCGTAAATGTTGAAGTTACAAATTGTTTCTTTTTTGTATGCTTCCATTGTAACTTCCAACATAAGTGGTTCTTCTTTGTAGCGAAACTTTTTATTTCGCCACCCTTTTCCTTTATACTTCATCTCCTCCTCCATAGTTTGGTATGGTTAAATTATTGATTTCAATTTCTTCCCCCATCATCTGTTTATGACGTGCGCTTGTAAGTAACGCTACTATTTGTGCGTCTCTCTCCTTATAGGGCATACCGCGTTGAGCCAAACGACCATACTTATATGCTTGTCGCATAAGGTCTACGACTTCGTGCATCTGGAACAACTCATTGCACTCAAAACCTGCGCGTTTTCCGATATCCATTAATCTTTTAAACTTACTCATTGGTCTTCCCTCTCTATGTTATGTACGTCAATGACGTACACTATTGTGGTTTCTTTTGGTTGAGGTCTAGTAGTTCCTCTGGGTTAGTAATTCTGGTGTAACCTTGTTTAGGTAAGGGAACGACACACCAACCTAGTCGGGCTTCTACTGCGTC
>Ga0098051_1000861_pt1 | contig 11408 bp, 15 predicted proteins | sample 14BtaG_FD_77069 | JGI IMG/M metagenome (GOLD analysis project Ga0098051, IMG submission 77069) | Marine viral communities from the Subarctic Pacific Ocean - 14B_ETSP_OMZ_AT15311_CsCl metaG | ecosystem: Environmental > Aquatic > Marine > Oceanic | place: Pacific Ocean | collected 2015-01-18 | reverse complement strand
TTCCCCACTGCTGATGCAAGTAACGCTGTAATTAGAATAGCTTAGTAAAGAATGGCTGGCTGGGGTCGGTCTACTTGGGGTTCAGGCACATGGGGTGAACCCGTTGAAGTTGACGTTACTGTAAGTCTTACAGGGCTTGCAGGTACTTCTGCGTTAGGAACTGAAACCGTTACCTGTGATGCTAATGTAGCGGAAACAGGGGTAGCGGGCACAGGCTCTGTAGGTACTCTTACTGCCACAGGCGCAGCAATTGTTGCCGAAACAGGCGTAGTTGGTACTACTGCACTTGGTACAGAAACAGTCACTGGAGATGCTAATGTAGCAGAAACAGGAGTTGCTGGAACAGGAGCGGTCAGTTCACTTACTGTAACAGGAGCAGCCAATGTTTCTGAAACAGGAGTTGCGGGAACTAGCGCAGTTAGTAGCGTAACTGCGACAGGAGGAGCTAATGTAGCAGAAACAGGAGTAGCAGGAACAGGTGCCGTAGGTACGGTTGTAGCTAATGGAGTTGCTCTGGTAGGAGTTAGTGGTACTGCTTCTACAGTAGCACAAGGCGATGAAACGGTAACTGGGGACGCTAATGTTTATCCTACAGGATTAGCAGGAACTTCTGCTTTAGGAACTTTAAGTCTAGTAACTAATAATGTAATATCAGTTACGCAAGACGCCATGACCAGTGGTCTTGGTAGTTTAACGGTTACAACCCACGTAACTATTGCAATTACAGGAGTTTATGGCACAGGAGCAGTTAGCACCCTTACGGTTTGGGGCGAAATACAACCAGGACAAACGCCCGATTGGACGGGAGTTACTGACTCACAAAGCCCGAGTTGGAGCGAAGTTTCGGATTCACAAACTCCTGATTGGAAAGAAGTTGCTTAATAATTATGGAAATCATAGTATAATCATAGCGGAGAAAAATTATGGCAAGCACATATGTAAATAATCTAAGACTCGATGAAATGGCTACTGGTGACGGTAGCGGAACATGGGGCACAACGACAAATACGAATTTAACGCTTATAGCGGATGCTTTCGGTAGTGCGTCAACAGGGATCACGGGAACTTCCCACACGATTACTATACCTGATGGCACAGAAACGGATTCGGAAGCAAGAAGTATGGTATTGACCTTAACGGGATCTATTACCGCACTCAATACAGTTACTTTAGCTCCCAACACAGTTAGTAAAGTCTGGATAATCCAGAACTCTGCTGGTTACGCAGTTAGCCTTACCCAAGGCACAGGAGCCAATGTCGTAATACCGAATGGCGGTATTAAAATGGTGGTGGCTGACGGAGCAGGATCGGGTGCTGCAATTACTGACGTTTTAGATTTAACAGGTGGCACAGGCAACGTAGGACTCGGTAGCGGTAATTTAGGCACAGCCCTCACCACAGGTACGGACAACGTAGCGATAGGGGAAGCGTCACTGGATGCGGTCACTACTGGTTCTGACAACACCGCAGTAGGTGATAATGCTGGGGGTGCTTTAACCACAGGTGATTCTAATGTGGCTATTGGATCAGGTGCTTTATTGGTAGCAACAACTGCCAGCAACAATGTTGCGGTAGGAACTTCGGCTTTAACCGCTAATTCTTCTGGAACAGATAATGTAGCGGTTGGTGACTCGGCAGGTGATGCTGTCACCACTGGCTCAGATAATACTTTAATTGGTGATAATGCTGGTGGTGCTTTAACCACAGGCGGCAATAACGTAGCTATTGGTTCAGGAGCCTTATTAGTAGCCACAACGGCTGCTGATAATACCGCAGTAGGAACATCAGCTTTAGCAGCCAATAGTTCTGGAACAGACAACACAGCAATAGGCTATACAGCAGGAACTGCTATAACCACAGGTTCTAATAACACTTTTGTCGGAGATATTTCTGGATTAGCAGTTACTACTGGTGCTTCTAATACCGCAGTAGGAGCTGATTCTTTTAAAACTGCCACAACTGGGGATCATAATACAGCACTGGGTAAACAGGCATTAGAGGTAGCAACTACATCATCATATAATACAGCAGTAGGCTCAAGTTCTGGTGCAGCAGTAACTACAGGAGCAAATAATGTTTTAGTTGGTTATCTAGCTGGAACTGCAATCACAACAGGTGCTGGAAATACGGCAGTAGGTAAAAGTGCCTTAGATGCTACTACAACAGCAGACAACAACACAGCCGTTGGTTTAGATGCTTTAGGAGCAAACAGTACAGGGGCAGACAACACTGCTATTGGCTATAATGCTTTAACAGCGAATACTACTGCGAGTAACAATATTGCTATAGGAAGTTCAGCTTTATTAGCTAATACCACAGGTACAGAGAATCTTGCTATAGGAGCTGATGCTTTAAAAACAGTAACTACAGTAGATGGAAATGTTGCCATAGGCTATCGTGCTTTAGAAGATAGTGCTGTAGCTGATAATACTGCTGTTGGTAATGGTGCTATGCGAGAAAACACTACAGGCACAGCTAATGTTGGTCTTGGTGCTTATGCGTTAATGGTAAATACTACAGGTGCTTCTAATACAGGACTTGGTAGGAATGCTTTGGTAGCAAACACGACAGCATCAGACAACACAGCAGTGGGTGCTTATGCTTTAACAGCAAATACGACAGGTGCAGCTAACACAGCATTTGGATCAGAAGCATTAAAAGCTAATACAACAGGTGCTAAAAATGTTGCTGTAGGTGCTTCTGCTGGAACTGCCATTACCACAGGAAGTTATAATGTCTGTCTTGGTCCAGAATCTGGAGATTCCATTACTACAGGTGGTTATAATATTTGTATAGGAAGAGAAGCTGGTGCAGCACTAACGACAGGGGAAGAGAATGTAGCTATTGGTGGTAAAGCATTAGACGCTCAAACAACAGTTTCAAGTAATACAGCAGTTGGTTATTTTGCTTTAGGAGCAAACACATCTGGAACAACTAATACTGCTCTTGGTGCAAATTCTTTAGCAACAAACACGACAGGTGCTGGTAATACAGCAGTTGGTAAAGATGCTTTAACAACAAACACCACAGGTCAATATAACACAGCAGTTGGTTGGATTGCTTTAACAACAAATTCGACAGGTAACAATAACACAGCCTTTGGCAGAAGTGCTTTAGCAGCAAACACCACAGCTTCTGATAATACAGCCGTTGGTTATATATGTTTAAATACAAACTCGACAGGTGCAAGTAACACAGCCGTTGGATATGGTGCTTTATATAGTAATACGACAGGACCGAACAATACAGCAGTTGGTTACAATGCTTTAACAGCAAACACAACAGGAGATAGAAATGTTGCTGTGGGTAGAAATTCTTTAGATTCCGTTACAACTGGTGATGATAATGTTTTTGTTGGTGGTTATGCGGGAGATGCAATTACCACAGGAAGCAATAATACGGGAATTGGTAGGAATCCTTTAAATGGTCTTTCTACAGGATCAAACAACATAGGTATTGGCTATGACGCTGGTAACTCTGGTACTCCGGGTGGAACACTTACTGGAAGCAATACAGTATGTATAGGTAATGCAAGTATTTCTTCTGCTAATATTCAGGTTGATTGGACTATTGCTTCTGATAAACGAGATAAAACCGATGTCAGTCCTTTAGACTTAGGACTAGACTTTATTAACAAACTAGAACCAGTTACTTATCGTTGGGATAAGCGTAGTAGCTATAGTAAAGATCAAGATATAACTCCTGACGGAACACATAAGGAAGAACAACTGGAAGGTGGTTTTTTAGCACAGGATGTTGAAGTTATAGAAAACCAGTATGGTTATCAGCAGTCTGATAAGACTAATTTAATAACACATTTAAGCGATGATGGCATGATGTATGGAATTAAATATTCCAAATTAGTTCCTATGCTAACCAAAGCAATACAAGAACTCTCGGCAAAAGTCGAAGAATTAGAAAAACAACTTAATAATAAGGAGTAAAAAATGGCAGTAACTAAAACCTTAATCACAGCGATACCCTACAACAAGAGTAGTAAGGTGCAAAAGTGGGATTTAGGCATGAAGTATAATCAAGGCAGTAAAAGTGCAAGTCCTTCAACTTACTATGAAAGTGAGTTTAGTACAACTGTTGAGGCAACTGATCCAGTAACAGGTGCTACTAACTTCACGCCCAAAGCGGAAGGCAGTTGGACTTTAGCTGAATTGAAGGCTTTATGCCCTACGTCACATTGGGACATTGTATTTGCGAGTCAGTACGACAGCGTAATTACTAATCCCCCTGACGATCCAGTACCTGACCCAGATTACGTTATCCCTAGTTAAGCATGGCTTACGAAAGGGCAGATGGTCAAGGCGAAGTTGACATCTATACGATGCCAGCTTTGTTTATGCTGAAGGCTAAAATACCTGATAAGTTAGTAGATGGTTTAAACGATTATCTAGATGAATTATTGGAAGATGAGGAGAGAGAATCTTTAGCTAAAACTTTGGTGGGACAAATCCATCAGGGACAACAGCTTAATATTCCCCCTACTGATGATGAGCGTATTCAGCCTTATGTAGCGTATTTGTGTGATTTAGGAGCAACCTATATCAATCATTTTAGCCAGTCCACAGGGATTATGTTTAAGCACAATAAACAAATAGCTTTAGACGAACTCTGGTCGGTGCATAGTTTTGAGGGAGACTACAATCCCATTCACGATCACGGCACTAAGACTATTATGGGTATTTCTACAACTACATGGACTAAAGTACCGCAACAGGTATTAGACCAACCGACATCGGGAACGCCTGAGTACAGCTTATATAATGATTCAGGACACAGTGACGGCTGTTTAGCTTTTAGCTACGGCAGAAACAGTCTAATAGATACAGACAGGCTGTTTCCGCCACAAAGTTGCGTGGTTAAGCCAGAAATAGGAGTACAGTATATGTTCCCATCAGGCTTACAGCACATGGTATATCCTTTCTTCGGAGAGGGTGAGAGAAGAACAGTCGCAGCGAATTTGAATTGCTGGGACATACAGGAAAAACAATGACAGAAGAAGTAAAAGAAGAATATCAACATTGGGAAAAGGAAGAAGAAGTAAACCCTTTAATAACTACTAAATTGGCGTATGTAGATAACTTACAACAGGAAATACAGAACTTACAGGAACAAATGACTTCCTTACAGTATCAGTTGGATATTAGAGTAACGGCTTTAACAATGTACCAAAGTACGCTAGAAGTTAAAGAAGAATCCAAAGAAAATGGTGAAGATAAAGTTTAACAAAATAAAGAGGTAAAATTATGTTAATAATGATTGGATTGATAATAAGTGCAATAGTGTTTATTGCATCAGCAATTGCTGCTATTACACCCACACCTAAAGATGATAAATTGATAGGAAAACTATACAAAATCATCGATGTGTGTGCGTTAAATATTGGTAAAGCCAAAGATAAGCCAAAAAAGAAATAAATGGCTACCGCCGAAGAAGCATTTATAAAAGTAGAGGCACATGAAAAAGAATGTGCTATTCGCTACGAGCATATAGAAAAAAGACTAGAAGAAGGTTCAGAAAAGTTTAAACGACTTGAGTTAATTCTTTGGGGGCTTTATGGATTAATTGCTGCTTCTTTGGGGATAGATAAATTACTTTAAAACAATGCCCTTACAAAAGTTTATTTTTCGACCTGGAATAGATCGTGAAGGAACTGACTACTCCAATGAAGGGGGTTGGTTTGATGCGAACTTAGTTCGTTTCCGTAAAAATCTACCCGAAAAAATTGGGGGTTGGGCTAAAAACACTCTCAATACTTTTCAATCCACGGGTAGAGCATTACACGCATGGGTTAATTTAAGTTTAACTAAGTATTTAGGTTTAGGCACCACCTGGAAATATTACATTCAACAGGGGGATGTTTTTAATGATATAACTCCAATTCGAGCTACTACTTCCGCAGGGGATGTTACTTTTTCTGCGAGTAATGGGGACGCTACCCTTACTGTTACTGATGCTTCTCACGGAGCCGTAGAAAATGATTTTGTGACCTTTAGTGGTGCAGCTACTTTAGGCGGTCTTATCACTGCTACTGTATTGAACCAGGAATATCAAATAGCCACTATTGTTAATGCAAATAGTTACACTATAGAAGCCAAAGATACCGATGGAGATGAAGTGACGGCTAACAGCAGTGACAGTGGCAGCGGTGGAGGTTCTGTTGTTGGTGCGTATCAAATTAATGTCGGATTAGACGTTTATGTAGAATCTAGTGGGTGGGGAGCAGGTCTTTGGGGAGCAGGCACTTTTGGTAGCATAAGTGCGTTAAGTGATACTAATAATTTACGTCTGTGGTCGCACGATAATTTTGGTGAAGACTTAATAATGAACGTAAGAGCAGGTGGTATTTATTATTGGGACACCAGTGCGGATTCATTAGGCACGGATAGGGCAGTAGCTTTAAGTGCCCTCTCTGGGGCTAATTTAGCCCCGACTAAAGCCTTAGTTACTTTAGTCAGTGATATTGATAGGCACGTCGTTTGTTTTGGGGCGGATCCCATTTCAGGGAGTTCACGAACAGGTTCTTTAGACCCTATGTTTATTGCGTGGAGTGATCAGGAAAACGCAGCAGAATGGGAACCTAAATCTACTAATACTGCAGGTTCTTTTAGGCTTTCGGCAGGTTCTTCTATTATAGGAGCGATACGAGCAAGACAGGAAACATTGGTTTGGACCGATACTTCTATGTATTCTATGACATTTGTAGGTCAGCCCTTTACTTTTGCGACTAATTTAGTTAATGAAGGAGTGGGTCTAATTGGTCCAAATGCTGCTATTAATACACCCAAAGGGGTGTTTTGGATGGACAAAAAAGGGTTTTATAACTACACGGGACAAATTAATGACGTTCCCTGTAGTGTACAGAATTATGTGTTTAGCGACTTAGCCGAAGGACAATCGTTTCAAATCTTTGGGTTTTTAAATAAAGAGTTTGATGAAGTAGGTTGGTTTTATTGTTCCGAGGGAGAAACGGTAATTGATCGCTATGCGGTTTTTAATTACGATGAACAAGTTTGGAGTATTGGGCAATTAACTCGTACCGCCTGGATAGATGAGGGAATTTTTAATAACCCTATGGGAACGTACACCACGGCTGAGGTGGGGTATTTATATAACCATGAAACAGGAAACGACGCCGACGGTTCTCCCATGGATAACGTGTATATTCAATCCAGTGATTTTGATATAGACCCTGCAGGGGAAGAATTTCAACAAATACGACGTATTATTCCCGATATTAAATTTACAGGGAATGGAGGTTCGGGTCAAACGATTAATATTGTTTTAAAAAAGAGAAATTTCCCAGGGGAAAGTCTTTCCACTTCTTCTACTAATACCTGTACCGCTACTACCACCCAAATTAACACACGGTTACGTGCACGGCAGGCAGCATTACGCATAGAATCTGACGATGACGGTTCCTCAGGAACTAGACTAGGAGTAGGGTTTAGGGTAGGGGCAATGCGTATGGATTTACGTCCCACTGGCAGACGCTAATGGCTAAATTATTAGAAACTAAGCTACCCGTTGCGATAGGAGAACTTTCGCCTGAGACCTTTAACCGTTTGGTCAGAGTATTAGAGCTTAGTTTAAATAGAGTAGATATAGATTCCACCCTTTCTGTTAATGAATCTCAACGAAACATTAATAAATTTCAAGCAGGCGATGTTATTTGGAATTTATCCACCAGTCAATTGCAAGTGTGGACAGGGGCAACATGGGTAGATATTTATGCGGGAACGGAAAGAGGGGTCGAGGGAGTAAGTGGTTTAGGCAAATTAAGCGTTTCTACCAACGGGGCAACGGAGGTACTTATCCTATGAACATAGATAAATTAATGAAAGAGCTTATTATGGACGAGGGTTATAAGTATGAGATTTATTTAGATCATCTCGGTTATCCGACCATGGGAGTAGGGCATTTAATAACGGAAAAAGATGAAGAGTATGGAAAGATAATAGGAACTCCTGTTTCTGAGGACAGAGTCAAAGAATGCTTAGATAATGATATAAAAATTGTTTGTGAAGAATTGGACATGAAAGAGCCTTGGTGGAGGAATCTAAGTGATAATCGTCAGCGAGTAGTAGCCAATATGTGTTTTAATTTAGGTCATCCGCGTCTTAGTAAATTTAAAAACTTTATTCAGGCTATGCAAGTTTCTGATTGGGAACGGGCTGCTGTTGAAATGATGGATTCTAAATGGTCTGGTCAAGTGGGGGACAGAGCCGTACGACTAAGAGACAGGGTACTAAGAGGAGATGACTAGATGTACGAATATAAATGCAAAGTTAAAAGAGTGGTGGACGGTGACACTATGGATGTTATTCTTGATCTTGGCTTCGATGTTCATCATGCTGTTCGTGTTAGGATGGCTGGTATTGATACCCCTGAAAGCCGTACGCGAGACAAAGATGAAAAAGCACGTGGAAAACTTAGTAAAGCCTTTCTTAAAGAAAGTATTAAAGGGAAAAAGATTGTCTTAAAAACTAAAATAAAAGACTCTAAAGGAAAGTTTGGGCGAGTAATAGCGGAAGTTTGGGCGGAGTTCGAAAAGGGCAGTTTACGCAATATTAATGAGCTCATGATAAAAGAGTGTTACGCGGTAAAATACAACGCTGAAAATAAAGCCTTAGTAAAGGAAGCACATCTAGTAAATCGGCAAATACTAATAGAGAAGGGGTTATTTGTTCCCGTGGAGCCTAAATGAAATTAGCTTTGATCATGGGTGTGTTACTATTATCAACGGTAGCGGGATCAGCGTGGTATATAGATAGACTACAAGACGACATAGGTACGTTAAAAGGTAATCAAATTATTCTTGAAACTAAAATACAAGAACAAAATGATGCCATAGAAGCTGCACTAAACAATCAAAAAAAGGCTCAAACCCTTATGGCTTCTTTAGAAAAAGAAAAACAGGAAGCGATGCGTGATGTTAATAAACTAAGAAAAACATTTGCCAGACACGACTTAGATGAATTAACTTTAGCAAAACCAGAACTAATGCAAAGTAAGATTAATAAAGCTTCTAAACGAGTATTAGAAAATTTAGAAAAATTAACCGATCCAAACCAGTTTGATGAAGAAGTTAGCGATAATACTTAGTCTGGCTTTAATAGCTTCGGGTTGTTCCATGATACAGCCTAAAGCGAAACCTGTTTCTGTAACCACTATCGCTAAACAACAACCCATGTACCACCCGCCCTTACCTATGGAGGTGCAGATGGATCCTGTAGACTGGGAGATATTAACCCCCGACAGTATGCAACTGTACTTAGATAATTTAAAAAAAGGGGAAGCACCGAAAAGAGCGTTTTATTCATTGTCCAGTAAAGAGTACGAACATTTGAGTATGGATATGGCGGATATTACTAGGTATATAAAAGAAATATTGGGAATAATTAGATTTTATCGGGAATACGATAAAGAAGAGGAAGAGGAAGAACCTACTAAAAGGAGAAAATAATGAGTGATGATAGAGGTAGATTTGGCGGAGACATGGACAGAAATGAGGTCGAAATTGACCTTAGTAAATTCATGGAATTACTTCAAGAACAATCTACATTAAAAGATAGAATAAGAGAACTGGAAGATGAAGGCACTAAGAATCCACATCAAAAATGGATCTTTTTAGCCCAAGCTGTCGATAGTTGGCGCATATTCCCTAGAGCTTTTTTAACCGTCTATATCTTTTTACTTTATTACACGGTGATGTGGTTCATGGAGTTGCCAGAACCCTCATTTGAACAGTCTGGTTTAATTTCCATAGTAGTAGGCGCAGGGGCTGCCTGGTTTGGACTCTACGCAGGAACGTCAGGTAGCTCTAAGAGCTTTAAAGGTGAAGATAAGAAATGAAACAAAAAGTAACCTTTATAGCAGTCTTACTCTTTATAGGGTTACTAGGCTCAGTTGCATTAAGTTCAGCAGAAAACGAACCTGAAAACCCTGACTGTACTGCTGGTACTGAATTTTGTGAGCAAAACTCGTTAGATACCACGAATAATACGACCACAAATAATACCAATGTTAATACCAACACGAACACCAACACGAACACCAATACAACGACAACAACTAGCACAGCAAATAACACGAATGCCAATACCAATGTAAACACGAACACAACGACAACGACTGCAACGAATACCAACGCTAATACCAACGTCAATAGCAATACGAGTAATAACACCAACGTAAATACCAGTACCGCAACCAATACGAACAACAACACAACGACTGCTAATAATACGAACACGAATAATTCGACAGCGACCAATACCAACGTGAACACCAACACCAGTAATAGCACAGTTAACAGTACAGTTAATTCAAATAATACGAGTACCACGAATAACACCAATACCAATAATTCAACTTCTAGCAATACCAATGTGAATACAAACAACAACACATCTAATAGCACTAGCACTTCAGACAACACAAATACCAATACCAATGTGAATCAATCTACATCTGACTCTAATGTAAAAACTGATAACACTAATAGGAATGAAAATAACAGTAAGTCTGATAACACCAACAGGAACATCAATGAATCCAATACTACGCAAACGATCAAGCAAGAGATAACTAGCAAGGCTCCTCCTGCTTCTGCTATAGCCCCTAGTATCATGTCCTATTCACAAGATTTGTGTACTACAGGACGTTCTGGGGCGTTTCAGGGGCAAGTATTTGGTATATCGGGGGGTAGAACTATAAGAGATGAAAATTGTGAACGATTAAAGCTAAGTAAGTACATTTATGATATGGGGATGAAAGTAGCTGCGGTATCAATTCTTTGCCAAGACGAAAGAGTATTCCAGGCTATGGAAATGGCAGGCACGCCTTGTCCATATATGGGTAAAATAGGTAAAGAAGCATCAGCAGGGTGGAAAGAAAACAGAACTGACAGACCTGATTACAAGATGAAAAGAAAACAGTTTATTAAAGCGTGTAAAGACACTAAGCACGTTCAAGGAGACTTAGATGGTCTTAGGAGAAGTAGGTGGGATTGCGTAAATGAATGGAATAAAAACGCCACGAATTAAATCTGAAGATAAAGGATTGACTTGGTGTTTTGCAGCCAGTTTAATTTTAGCTGGTATTTTTGCGTTAGGTATTAATCAACTTAAAGCTGATTATATCTATGAAGCTAACCAAGACTTATATGATCTACAAACCAATTCAGCAGGCTCTACAGGACTAGGCTCAAATGATGATTCAGTTTCTGGAGCCTTTGATTTAGGTTTTACCTTTACCTTTTATGGTAATGACTATACCCAAGCGAGAATGGCTACCAACGGTTGTTTGCACTTTAACCTGACAGGCAGTTATTGTGGAGATTACACCCCTGATCCTCTACCACAATACACTAATACTTTATTTGTGTTTTGGAC
>Ga0098051_1000859_pt1 | contig 11434 bp, 6 predicted proteins | sample 14BtaG_FD_77069 | JGI IMG/M metagenome (GOLD analysis project Ga0098051, IMG submission 77069) | Marine viral communities from the Subarctic Pacific Ocean - 14B_ETSP_OMZ_AT15311_CsCl metaG | ecosystem: Environmental > Aquatic > Marine > Oceanic | place: Pacific Ocean | collected 2015-01-18 | reverse complement strand
TTAAGTACCATAATTGGATTTGCACCACTAGCATCAAACAATGGTGAATCCTCATCTATTTCGTATACATATTCAATTCTATATATTGAGTAACGATCTGTTTTTGTTACTATGTCTTCTGATTTAGCAAACGGTTCACCATCATTATCAAATAGTCCATCATCAAATTTTGCATCACGTTTCCATCCTGAATCTTCTCCGTCACCAGGATTTCTATTAGTAAAGATAATTGTTCTGTTACGTAGATCTGTTATTTCGTCAATGCCATCATACTTGTCTAAGAATGGCCTTAGTTGTTGGTTATTAACTTCATCAAAGTCTAAGTCAGTTACTAGATCAACTTTATCAGTAACATCCATGTTTAAGAAAAAGTTTTGATCAGTTGCTAACGGTACATTAAAATCAACTACTCCGTTGTCATCTCCGTTGTTAGTAACTCCTAATACTGCTCTGCTTGATTGATTAGGTTGACCTTTGACTGTTCCTGTTGATCCTGGATCAGTTTGTATGTAAAACGGAAAGCCAGTTTGTTCAACATTAAATTTATAGTTTCCGCCTCTTACAACTGTGATGGTTGGATTGTTTCCTTCAACACCACTTAAACTATAATTGAATTCACTTCTTGTAACATCATATTCGTCACTGGTTGATATTTCTGTAGCACCCACGTCAACTGAATCTGGACCTTGCGGCAACCAGTAGTACTGTGCAAAGTTAACAAACATGTCATAGTCAACAAACGGATCCCATGAGTAAAACTCACTATCAAACAATCTATCGTGTTTGTCAGTTAATGCACCATTTACCTGAAGTGCATCTACTATACCTGGGTACGTTAAAAAGTCGTTTGTTTCTTTTGAATCTGTCTTTTTAAATGTTACTGTTGGTTCAAGTTGATATACAGAACGTTCTTGATCTTGTTCTAATACATAGCTGTCACTACCACTAACACCTAGGCCAGTTTGTTGTCCAATAAATCCTTCAACTCTTTTTAGTTCAGGACGCTGAACAATCTGGTCCAGAGTAGCATTTAGAAACTTTTCATTAGTTTCAGTTCTAAATATTTCTGGTAGTAGATCAATAGTTCTTGTTAGTCTAGCCATTCTTTATCCTTGTTTTAACGTGCCTGCTGTAAGTGCATCAATAACATCTACATCGTTAACGCTTGCCGCATTAACAAATATTTCATTTGGTGCACATTTTATTTCATATAAGTCACCAAATGTTTTTGTTGGGTCTGTTGGTACTAAAACAACCGATGATATAATATCACCTAGTTCTTCATGTAGGTATGCTGATAATTCAGAGAAGTAAAATTTATCTCCAAAGTCCCATTTATCTATATCAAAGTATTCGTTCATTGCTTCAACAACACGTGATTTCATTTCACCTGTTGATACAACCACGCCATTTTGTTTGATTACTTTAATTTTACCTTGTAGTTCAGATTCTGATTTAGTTCCAAATAATGGTTTAAATGTTACTGAATTTAAAATTAAATTATCACTGGCCATTTTGTTATCATTCAATGAACTATAAGCAATAGTTAATTCATCAATGGTTGGTTTCGTAGGCTTAACAACTTTATCTGTTACATCTTTAATCCAATTTGTATAATCTGTATAGTATGTGTTTGAAACTAAGAACAAATCAATAATATTTGTTAGTGCTGGATCAATTCTACGTGTGTTTGGTGAGTTATGTTTGTATTGAAAATATAAATCTTGTCTACCAATTGATACTTGGTAGTCTGTACTTTCAGCTAGTGTAAACTCACTGCCTGTAATTGTTAATACATAAAATTTCTTATCTGTGTAAGCATAAAATACTTGTCCATTTAGGTATTCAGTTTTCTTTAATTCAATGTCATCTAGAGTTGCATACAATATATTAACTGTTGAACTAGCTAAAGGAACATATCTTTCTAAGTTGTCAAAATCAGTTTGCTTATTAAAGAATACATATTTTGTATTTGGATTAGTTTCAGGATCAACAAGATCTAAAAAGATATCTGGATTGTCTGCAATGCCGTCTGTATCTTTATCTGAATAACTTACTTTTACTTTAAAGTTATCAACAAATCCGTCTGTTTCAATTTCTTGTCCAACAATGTCTAAACCAACATCAGATGTTAATCCATCGCTTGAATCTGGTTTAGTATTTGTTTTTAATACTTTAACTGAATCATTAACTGTTTTACCTGTTTTAGGATCATATACTTTTGAACCAGAATCATATATAAATCTATTTTCTAACACTGATGCAAAGAAGTAACCTAGATTACGATATTTCATTGTGTATAAATCACCGTCTGTAGTAAACTGTATTAACCAAGACGCATCCACATTTGTTCCTGTAGTATTACCACGGTAGCTACTATCGTAATCTGCATCTTCGTCTAAGTTGTCTGTTGAAATAATATACCATTCACTGGTAGTTTCGTTATATCCAATACCAAAGTCTCTGTATACTTCAATTTGATCAATAATTAAATTTTCAAAAGTTGTTGTTAGGTCTGTAGTAAACTTAGGAATAACTTCTGTTGGAATACAACCATTAGGTAGATACTCATTAAATGTTATAGGGCCTGTTCCGTCTGACAAGTTACCTGTTCCAAAGTTAGTACCATCTAATGTTAAACTAGTTACTGTTGCCCATATTGCTAATTTGTCATTTGACTTAGTTGGAAGTCCTGATTGCAATCTATTATTTGCATCAAAGTATTGGGTAGGTGGTGCTGTAAATTTAACTAGAGCACCTTCTTGAATATATTTTGTGTTTCCAGAAGTAAATGATCCAACTGGTTCAGGATTGCTAGAGTCATTTAAAAAGTAACCAGTAGTTTGATTAACAACAGCCGTTGACTTATTCCAAGTCAATGATAAGCTAGTTAGTGAAACACGTTGATACTTGTCGTAGTAAAAGTGTGTTAGTTCTCTTCCTTTAAGTATTGGCTCAACAGTATTTGTTATAACGTCTGCAATATCATTTGTGTCTAAGAAACTAAAAGTAACTGTTGGATCTGTAAATGATCTATAAAACATTCCGTCACTGGCAAAAGCAGTTGTTGATGAATACTTACCTGTAGGATCTAGTAAATCTAATTGTCTATTAATGCCAATGCCTGTTCTTGCAATAGCTTTTGATTTTAAGATACTTGTAAATCTTGTATACGGGAAGTTATTATAGTCTTCGCCGTTAACCATTCTATTCTGTGTATAAAAAGCCGCTGGTGCTCTTTCTTTAATTTCTTCAATACTTTCTCTTGATTTAGAATTTGAAACAGGTGACTGTAAACTAACTGTCAGTGTTAGTGTTTCTGTTCTGCCGTTACGGCTTGTATAGTTTATAGGTACCTGTACGTTTTGTATTTCTTCAGGATTGATAACATACTCTAATCCGTTTGATGATCTAACATAACTTCTATAGTTACCCAATGGTATCTTACTAAATGTTCCATCACCAAATTGTAATTGTATTTGATCGTTTGTTCCTGTGTTAACCTGGTAAACAGTTCTTAACTCAGTTGAATTTGTTTTATCAACAGCAAAGATATTATCTACCTTAGTCCACTCAGTCTGAATTATGCCATTGCTGTCAAGTTCAAACAACCAAGCATCATCTTCGTTAATACCTGATGTGTTAATATCAACTGTTCTATTTGAAATACGATCAATAAGTGTTATGTCCTGATTAGTTAGTGTTCCTTGTTTGAATGTAAAGAAGTATCCTGTGTCTGGACTACCATATCCTAATTTGTCGTTGCGATATAAAACATTAAACATTCCACCTGGCTGTGGTGCAGGTTCATACATATATGTTTTAGTTGAAGAAGTACTTGATGTAATTTCAAAGGGCATTGCAATACCATCAACTTCTGATGTAAACTGAGCAACTGGTACTGTGTTTGCAGTTGTGTTTAGTTCATATTCGTCTGTGACAACACCTAATATACTTTGACTGTTTCCTGGAAGTCCAAAACGCTGACTATTAATCATGGCCGCATTCATAATTGCATTAAATTGTTCTAACCAATCTGAGTTAGTAACGTCATTCCAATTAATTGTAACACCTGATAAGTTAAAGTTGTTATAGTCCAAAACTGATTCTGTTGTTGATACACCTGTAACTTTTAAGTAACCATTGCCGTTACGGTTACGTTTTGGAGTATAGCCAACTAGTTTTGCTAACTTAATTACTGAGTCTCTACGTTCTGCTGTATCTAAAAAGTTTTCTCTAGTATTTAGATCAGAACGGAAAGCAAGACCTTGCCCTGTAAAGGCAATTAGATCTAGCATTGCAATGAATTCACTTGACTCTGTGTAGTCGTTAAATGTTTCTGGATAGTATAGACGTAAGTAGTCTACCATCGACTTTCTCAGCGTTTCAAAGTCATAACTTTGAAAATCAGCTTCTTTGAAAGTACGGTATAACTTCTTCCAGTCTTCCGCTCCAAATATAGCGGTTTGTCGTGTAGTTTTAGCCATAGCTTACCTATAATCCTTATTATGTAAGTATTTATCACTTTAATAAAGTGCGTATATTATAAGTAGCTTGCTGTTTGGGTTTCTGTATCGAGGAATATTTTAAGTAGTTGTGCTTCACTTGACTGCACTGTGCTAACTGAAAGTTCACACAATAAGCCATTGTTTTCTTGATAAAATACAATGTTTTCAACTTTAACTCTAGGATCTTTTTCAATTGACTTACGCATCTGATTTTCTAATTGTTTTAAGGTTGCATCATCTATTGAATCAAACAAGTAGTTCCATATCTCAGTACCAACATTTGGTCTGCCAGGCATTTCACCTTGCCTAATCAAAAGATTATTTAATAAGTCTCTTTTAATTAATTCAAAGTCTTCTAGACGAAACTTTTTAGCTTTGCCAATTGTGCTGTATCCGTAGAATTGTGTCATAGTCAGTTATTTATCGCTTTAAGTTCTAGTAAATTTAGGCTGTCTTATTCTAGTATCACCTAGTATTTTTGTTATATCGTCGTCTAGTGTAGTTCTATCTGTAGTACCAGCAAACGCTCCTGGATTACTATAACTCTTAACTAAATCTGTTAGTTTAGTATCAACAAGATTAATGCTGTACTGTCCGTTTCTTGCTGTCTGCTCAATGCCACTATTAATTAGAGCATTGCCGCCACCTTTACTCCAAGCCAATACATTATCACTACCATGCACTGTTGCCGCTTGTATTAATCCGCCTAGGTCTTTTGCAACTTCTGTTCCTTTAACAACACCTTTGGCTATTAGATCACTTAAATTAGTGTTATACAAATCTTCTTGTGCTTGTGCTTGAATACTAACATCTGTTAAGAAATTATTTAGATCGTTTGCACCAGACTTACCTGTCCATACATTAGTATTATTAAGTACAGATTCTAATTGTGTAGTTTCATTTCCAAATCCATCTGTTACTGTTGAACTAGGGTCTTTCAAATACTTACTAACTGTACCTGGTTTAAGATGTCCTGTTTCTTCAAGTTGGTTAGCTGTCAGTCCGTACTTACCTACTCCTTTGTCTACACTTATCTCAGTTGATTCTTGCCCAACGTCTTTTGCTTTTTGTGCAGATAGTCCTTTAACTTGGTCTTCATCTAAGCTACCAACTGAGTTACTAGGAGTTGGTTCTTTTGCAAAGTCACTTTCTGTTATTGTGTTGTCAGGTGGTTTTGATTCTACTCTTGTTGCTAGTTCTGGAGTTAACTTGCCTTCTTCTGTTGTTCCAAACTGCACTGAGTTTTCAACACCAAGGTTGTGATATGGCCACGGTTCATGTGTAGGTACTCTAGTAGCAATAGTTTCTAACTTGCCAAATTCAGCTTGCCAACCAACTGCTGTAAGTTCAGCATCTGCAACTTTATTTTTCTTCATCAGTGGAGGAGCACTTACAGGAACACCGCCACCGTTGTTAAGGTTAATAGTGCCTGCATTAAAATCCATTCTGTCGCCACCTTTCACACTGCTTATTTTTCCACCTTCAAGTGCCGCGGTGTTATCACTTTTTAACCCAGCAAACTGTTTACTATACAGTCTTGATGATGCTAATCCTGTTCCTACAAAAGATGTTTTTGCTTCTAAGTTCATCGAACTTTCTGAATATGCGTTTAGTTTTCCGCCAGCATACATATTAATATCTTTATCAGCGTGTAAGTTAATAGTGCCTTGTGTTCTTACGTTAACTGAGTTTGTAGAAAATACATCTACTGTTCCTTCTTGACCAAACTCTAACCACGACTGTCCACTAGCATGTATAATATGAAAACAGTTTCCGTCATCACTCATTATAATTTGATGACCTTTTGCTGATCTAATTCTTACCAGCTGATCTTTACCTTCAATTGTTCCGTCATCAAGTACTATTGAATGGCCACCTTCACGTCCAATTACTTTTACCTGTTCTGGTTTTAGTTCACCATTTTGTAGTTTTGTTCTTATCTGTGATTGATCAGAGCCTTTGACTCCTGAGTATATAGGTTTTCCTGGAGTGCTCAGACCGAATACGTTACTTGGCGACTCTCTCTGTGCTGATGATGTAATAGGCCCTCTGATTGTGTCTCCTATCAGGCCCTGACCAAACAGAGATCCTGCTACTACACTATGTACAGGTTTAGGTTTTTTAAAAAACTCAGGACTATCGTTTATTTCACTGTCTGCATTATTGATTTCTGTTACAGGTAGTTGTTTTGTACTATCCCCTAAAACTATACCATCAGTACCAACTTTGTATTTTGGTGCTGAGCCAATAGCAGGTACCATATGATTAAGACTGTCTTCTGGAATACAACCTACATAGTATCCATTGTTAGGATCACCTGTTACAAAGAAACATAATACTTTTGTTCCAATGTCTGGTGGAGTGAACCACATACCGTATGAATGTTTATTTCCAACAAAGTTACCAGTTCCTTGAAGACCTGAATTTTCTGTTGAACCAAAGAATGGAGGAAGATAATTTATTGTTCTCCAGTTTGATTCGTCATTTTCATCAGGACCTGCAAACTGTTTAATGTATACTTGTAGTCTAGCCGCACGTGTTGGATCAATATTGTTTTTAACAATACCTATAAATGGCCCCGACTCAGTTGGTAAATTATTTCCTGATCCAACCTTATAGTTTCTTGGGGTGCCTCGTCCTCTTATGTGTTCTTCTGCCATACTCTATTAATTACCTTTATCTTCTCTTTGGTCTTTAGTTTTTTTAGGAAACTCTCTCAATACACCTCTCATCGTCTGTGTCATTTTTCCCTGACTGAATAAACTGTTAACATGTGTTAGTTTGTATATTAATCCTCTTGTAGATTCTGTTCCGTCAGTAAACAAAGGATCTAATAATTTTGCACCACCGGTTTGTGCATCATAGTCTTCCATAGTTCTAAAGTTAACTCCGACTAATACGTCTTGACTGTCATAGTTAATAGAACCATCTGGCATAAATGCTCCAAATGTATTTCCACTGTCGAACATTATATCATTTTGCATAATATAATCTGGATCACCCATAACTGTCATTTCAAATGTTGCAAAATCAACTGTTGAATAAATTACCTCTGCGGCCTGTTCTGCAGGACTTGCAATAGCATCTGGTTGGCCCAAGCCTGTTGTGTCTTGATTAACAAATGACTTAGGTGTGCTGTTTTCTATTTCAGGACCAAACTCCTGTTTGTCCAATGGTATCTTACCATCTACTGCAACAAAGTATGACGCATTTAGATCTTGTTGATAATCTAACACTTCTGTATTCTCTCCAGTAAACCAATAGTTATATGCTTTGTGTACTCCAGTAAAGTCTGATTTATTAAAATAAGGAGAGTAAGTTTCAACTACTTTTTTTGGTGATACTACGTATTCTATTTCGTAAGCATAGTCACCTCTTTTCTCGTCCCAGGCTATAGGACTAACATTTACACCTACGTGCCACCATTTCAATGATTTAGAATAATCAGTTGATTGAGTCTGCGTACCGTCGGGATTCTCAACCCATTTTTGTTGTTTCTGTGTCCACTCACTTGCCCTAAGTAGTATGTCAATCAGTTGAGGAATTTGTTGTCCTGCAGGTATTGAAAATATTTGTCTTGTTTTATCCATCGATGTATTGTTCAACAGTGCATTTGCTGATCTACCCGAAGATTGATTCATTGCTGTTCTATTCTTAAATGCTTTTTCTGCAACACCGGCTATAATTCTCTGTTTACCAATGCCACCTTTAAACGTAACTCGATATCGATCTGCTTGTTCAAATTGTCCTTTAGTTTTTAACTTGTCGGCCTGCTTGTTCATTTCAACCATAATACCTTTAGTGATAGCTGAGCCGCCTGCTGAGTCTCGTAGTATACCCGGAGTAACTTTTCCTGGTTTTGGTCGTCCACCAAATGCTTGCGGGTAGTCGTACACAGGTTCTTCTGTAATTGTTTGGTCAAAGCTACGTTGTGTTTCAACAGCCTTAGCATTAAAAATGTCTTCCATTGATTGCCCAAGTACTTCAACGTTGAAAGGAACTGTTGCTCGCTTTGCTGAAAGAGCTATGCCATGATTAATTGCTATTGCTTGACAGTCGTATGTGATTGCTCCTGTAGCTACTCTTGAATTTATTTTTTGAAACATAAATGGAATAAACTTTGTCATTCTATCGTCCATTTCGTCACTGACTTGTTTACCGTTTTCATCATAACCTTTATACTTAATAACCATGATGTAGTGCTGTCTTACAAAGTCTTTAAGACCGTTGTCTGCACATAAGTTTTTTAATTTAGTAAGAAATGTATATCCCATTGGCTCAATGATCTTAAATGACATTGTTAATACATTATGTGGTGCGGCATTTGCCGCTGGCATTAATCCTTGTATTTCTAAATCATCAATAAAAAGATCAGGAAAGATTGCGTCTTCGTTCACATTGTTTCCACCACTTTGTAATATCTTACTAAGTCCCTGTGTTGTTTTTTTACCTTCTGCTCTTAAACGACTATACTGTTCAGGACTTGCTAGATATAAACCAATGTTATACGTTAGCTGTGCATACTTGGTTGTTGGATTATCACTAGGATCAAACGCTTGTTCAAACGCTTGTTCAAAATTTACAAAGTTAGTACCACCAACAACTGCTACTGTTTCAGCTTTGTCGTCACTACTGGCGGAACTGGCATTTTCTAAAACACCGTCTGTTAACGGATTTAAATTACCAACTTCCGCGGCGTCGTTGCGAATCTTAACAGTATCAGCATTTGCCTCTACTACAGTTTCTCCTGGAGGTGATCCTAAATGACTAGGATAAGGAGTTTGTGTTCCTGCTACTTCTTTTCTTGCAAGAGCTTCATTATCAACGATTGCACCAGATGATGTACGTTCGGCCATATTAGATTCCTAATGCAGTATTAAGTGTTGATTGTTTTGGAAGATATATTTTTAACCCGGCTTTAAAGTCCCATATTGGGTCTTTAATAGCATTAGGATTACGTGAAGCAAATACCCACCATAGACCTGGGTCACCATACAAGTCGTTGGCTAATAAGTCTGGACGGTATTGGTATGTTTGATTAAGTTCAACTATTTGGTCGTCTTCTTCTTTTGGAATATTACGATTAACCATAATATCTAAGTATCCATCTGCCATTGCAGTTTCAAAATAAGGTGATGTTTGTTGATAAGTTGCCATTACCATTGTCCTCTCTGTGATAGTCCTTGACCGTTAGCATAATCCTTAAGACTGAATTGTTTACTTTGTTCTTCTCTCGTTACTATTGGTAATAATATTATGCTTACTTCAATTTTTGTTGGAACATAAGTTGCTCCTGATTTTGCTAGATTAGTTCCTTCATTTGCTGTTTGAAAGTCTGACTCAGCACCAACATTAGCACCTATGCCAAATAGTCTGCCAATACGTGATGCTATTCCAAACATACCGTAATTGCCTGAACCACCATTTAGTCTTGCTCTTGTTTGTTGTGCTTCAATACTTCCATACCCTGCTACACTTGTTCTAATATAATCTACATTATCTGGCAAAGAATAGTTAAATTGACTTACTACTGCTTTATGATAGTTAAATTGATCTGGACCAAACCCTGTGACACTTAATAGTGGAGGAGGTGTTCCTTTATTTTTATCTTGTCCATAAAACATTTTTGATGCAGATTTAAAAAAGTGTATGACTGCCATAAGATAATCTGCTTCTTCTGTTGACTGTGCTGTAAACGTAGCATTAATTTGTACGTCACTTATTTCACTGCTTTGATAAAAGTAACTAGGATAATTAGAATGTGTTGGAGACACCTTGTCATAGTTAGCACGATAGTTAACTAATACGTTTGGTGTATATGGAAATATTACTCCATCTGTTTTTATTAACGGAGCAAGTATACTATACTGGTCACCGTCTTTATATAATACATCACTGCCTGGCATCAGCCCAACTTTAAAACGCCAATCTTCAGAAAATGCTTTTTGGTTTGCAGAAACATCAACGGAACCAGTGGTTATTCCAGGTGTTCCGTCAACTGCACCAATACTTTCATCTGGACCTGTTCCAGTAGGATTGCTAAAGTTTGGACCTATCTGGTCACTTGGTAATATTGCACTGTCACCTGGAACCTGACTGCCTGTACCAACTCCGGTAAAGTTTGGCTGTGGTGCAGGTGCCGTAATAGTACGTTCACCTGGTACTTGACTACCTGTAGCAACTCCAGCAAAGTCTGGTCCCTCCTGGAAACTTGGTGATAATGCGTTTGCTCCGCCTACTTCGCCTCTCACAGGAGTAAAGTCTGGTCCTTGTGTACTAGGCGTAGTGTTTAATTTCTTTTCATTTATTGGATCTTGGGCCATTCTATTTCCTCTGTTATACATACTATTTATTTAAATAATTAACCCCCAATATAATAGATAAACCAAAAAAGGTTGACAGGGGCCTGTTTGGATGTATAATTAATAGTAACTAATAAGGAGAATTGTGCAGTGGCTGAACAAAAAATTATGAGAGGTGGACGTAGAGTCAACTATCTTAACAACCGAGACATTCTTGCAGAAATACACAAAAGTAAGAAAACATATTGCAAATATCTTAATAAAGAATCAGATTCTGATTTTGATATCATTGTAGATGACGTTAAAAAGATTAACAAGACACGCATCAAAGAAGCTAGGACAAATAAAATTACTCGTGCTAAAAAGATTGACGGAGTTATTTTAGAACCTAAAGATGTTAGTGATCAAGAATTAGTATTTCGTGTTATGACTTGGGAACATATCCCAATGGTTGATAAAAAGCCAACTAAAGCACAGTTAAAGAAACGTGCTAAGATAGAAGATATGTTTGACGACATTGAAGAAGCCAGAGAACAAGAAGATTATGGTATCACTGATCAAGTACATACTAAATGTAATTTTCCTCCATTCAAACACTACAAAGTTGATGAAGAAGGTAATCCT
>Ga0098051_1000852_pt1 | contig 11496 bp, 16 predicted proteins | sample 14BtaG_FD_77069 | JGI IMG/M metagenome (GOLD analysis project Ga0098051, IMG submission 77069) | Marine viral communities from the Subarctic Pacific Ocean - 14B_ETSP_OMZ_AT15311_CsCl metaG | ecosystem: Environmental > Aquatic > Marine > Oceanic | place: Pacific Ocean | collected 2015-01-18 | reverse complement strand
CAAGAAGTGGGCGATTGTAATTGGTTTTGTGGTTTTAGCTTTGTTGGCGAACCTCTTTGGTCTTAATTAATGAAATTATTTGTTGATAGAGGTAATCCAGAGACAGCCATGAGGATGGCTAAGAATATGATGGTATCTCATTTCAACACAAGTAAAAACGATAAGGCTGTTCTGGAAATAAAAGAGAATAGTCTTACAAGGACTCAGCGACAAAACAAATTATTCTGGATGTGGATGACTTTGATTGGAGATGAGGTTGGACACACCAAGGATGAGATGTCGGAGATATTACAACAAGCAATATTAGGAGAAAGCAGCTTCCCTTCTAAATTAGATGGTGCAGATGTAAAGAAACACAAGAGAGCTAAAAATCTCAGCATTGTAGAAATGACAAGATTCTTGGAGCAAGTGGATATATTCGCAGCAGATACATTGAGCATGCAATTACCTAGGCCAGAGGATTTGTACTGGCAAAGCATGGGGGTGATTGAATGATAACTGTGCTGCAAAAATTGCACGAGAAGATAAGAATCATTAAGGGAATAGCTGAGGCAGGGCATCACATTGCTCAGGATGAGTTGACTAAAGGGCAGTTCGAGCAAATCATAAGAGAATTGAACTTGGTTGGTTTTCAGGAGTGGCAAGCCTCAAAAAAGGATAAGGATGACATTTAGATTAGATGAAGGCCCTGATGATGATCTACCAGAAAGATATATTGCAGCTCTTTTAGTAATTGCTAAAGGAAAAGAAATATCTGTGGAAGAGGCTCACGAAGAGGTTAGCGATACATTAGATGCAATTTACCAAGAGGGTCTTGAAATTAAGATGGATTTAGATAGCGACAAAAAACAAACGAAACATTAATATGAAAAATATATTAAGAGAAAAGACAAAAGCAAAATGGGTATCTAAAAGAGGTGCGGGTATTGAAGATAATGCACCACCAGTGGAATACTATAAAGGCAAGAGAACTAAGTTCTGGGATGGAATTTTAGTTGGATTGATAGTGGGATATATTCCTTATTTGTACCACATGAATTTCTAAAATGGATAAAGAGTTACCCATCATAATTGGCGATGGTTTAAGCAATAAACAGGTGAAATTTATCAATGCTTATGTGAATAGCTATTGTAATGTAAGCAAAGCCTGTAAGGCGATTGACATATCTAGGCAAACATTCTATATGTGGTCAAAAGAACTTGACACATTCAAACAGGCAGTAGAACAGGCTAAAGAGGCACTTAAAGATAGATGGGAAGATGAGATTAATAAGCAAGTGTTTGAAGATCGTAACCCAATAGTATTAAACAAATTTGCTCCAATGGTATTAAAGGATCGTGGTTACGCTGACATTAAAGATGTGAACCTACATTCAACAGGCCAGCAAGAGAATAACGTGGTTATTACTGTGGTTGATAGTGTGGTTGAATCAATTGATGAAGAGGAGCAAAGAGTTGAACATTGATTTGAAATTAACTGAGCAATTCACTCCGTTTCTTAAACCAAAGAGGATGAAAGTGGTTTATGGTGGTAGAGGGTCAGGCAAGTCTTGGTCTATAGCACAGCTTCTTATTCTTAAAGCCTTTGAAAAGCCAACGAGAATCCTTTGTGCTAGAGAAATACAGCGTTCTATATCTGATTCAGTCTTACAGCTCTTAGGTGACACAATCGAAAGGATGGGGCTTAGAGATTATTTTGATGTACAAAAGACTCAGATAGTAGGAACAAATGGATCACGCTTTATCTTTGAGGGCATGAGGTCCAACATTACTAAGATTAAGAGTATGGAGGGTATTGATATTGCTTGGGTTGAGGAAGCTGAATCAGTAACCTATTCTAGTTGGGAAACCCTTATACCTACTGTAAGAAAGAAAGGCTCTGAAATATGGGTTAGCTTTAACCCTAATGACGAAATGGATGACACATACCAACGCTTTGTAGAGAATCCACCACCTGAATCACATATATATTCTTGTAAGGTAAATTTTAATAATAACCCGTTTTTTCCACCTGAGCTTGAGAAGGAAAGACTACTACTTAAAGATAAGAACATCGACCTATACAATCATGTTTGGGAGGGTGAGGTGTTATCCAATAGAGATGGGGCATACTTTGCCAAGTTCATTCAGAATGACCAGATTATGGACTTTGCTGTAGAGCCTAATATTCCTGTTGATACTTACTGGGATCTTGGGATTTCTGACAGTATGTGCCTATGGTTAGTGCAGCAGGTTGGTAGAGAGATCAGAGTTGTAGACTGTTATGAAAACCAAGGAGAGGGGTTACAGTTCTATATTAATTGGCTTCATGATTGGAGAACCAAACATCAGGCTGTCTTGGGCCAACACTATGCACCTCATGATATACAAGTCAGGGAGCTTGGTAGTGGTAAGTCAAGATTGGAGACAGCAAGAAAGCTAGGGATAAACTTCAGGGTTGTACCTAAACTGAGTATCGAAGATGGCATCCATGCTGCAAGAGCGATACTGCCTAAATGCTATTTCAATAAGAAGAACTGTAAGACAGGACTTCAAGCACTCAGACGATATAGAAAAGAGTTTGATGAAAAGAAGGGAGTGTATAAACCACATCCACTTCATGATTGGTCATCCCATTATGCTGATGCCTTTAGGTATTTCTCTATAGCTTTCAGAGATAGAAGTAAACAACAAAGAGCAGGACAGCCACAAGCGAACATTGATTGGCTGGTTGCATGAATAAGGATAATTATTACATTGGGTTCAGCGAAAGAGAAGGTCTGCATTTCTGGGATGTGTTCACTACAAAGAAGTTCAGACATTGCTTTGCCTTTAAATGGGATGGATTTAATTGGATAGTGATAGAAAGTTTAGGTTGTGCTTTGGAAGTGGAGATCTTGCCTTATGGTGAGGATGATGATGTTCCACAGATTATGGAAGATGCTGGATATTTAATAACCCAGATGAAAAGAGTAGAGCATAACAAATATATTTTTAGGGGGTGGATGACTTGCGTTACAGTAATCAAACATTTACTAGGGATAAGAAAGCCTTGGATAGTAACACCCAAGCAATTATATAACTATATAAAAAGGAGAAAAAATGTCAGCTTTAAAGAAAATAATGACCAAGAAGGTGCAACAGATAGCACCACCACCAGCAGCAGAAAGAAGTCAAGCTGAAAAAGATGCTGATGCTGGCAGAGATAGAGCTTTAAGAGCAGAACAATACGCATCTCGTAAGAAGAAGCGCAAAAAAGGGCGTTCATTGTTGATTTATGACGATGAACAGGGAGTATCAAACACGCTAGGATAATATTATGCCAAAATATAAGAAAAGTACAGATGCTGTTGCTGCGCTCATTAAGCGTTATGAGACAGCTAAACGACATCGAGCATCTTGGGAACAGCACTGGAAAGAGTGTTACGAGTACGCCTTACCTCAAAGGGAAGTATTCGATCAACACATTGAAGGAGCTAAGAAGAACTCTAAGATATTTGATTCGACAGCACTGATTGCTACCCAGAGGTTTGCTTCAAGGCTGCAATCGACATTAGTTCCTCCATTCAAGAAGTGGGCGAAGCTCTCAGCAGGTACAGCTATACCGAAACAGTTTGCCAACAAGATTGACAAGCAGCTGGAAGAGGTGACTGATACACTATTCAGTTATATCAATCAATCCAATCTGGCTACCGAGGTCCATGAGTCTTTCTTGGATTTGGCTGTTGGCACCGGTGCATTGCTACTTGATGAAGGCGAGGGTGATGATCTTTTGAAGTTTACTGCTGTGCCACTTAAAGAGGTGCTTGTTGAAGATGGTCCTCATGGAACGATTGAAACTGTCTTTAGACTACATGAGCACCCAGCAAGAAACATCAAGCAAGTCTGGAAGAAGGGCAAGTGTTCTCCAAGCGTTCAAGATATGATGAAAGAAAAGCCTGACCAGTTGGTATCAATCATTGAGGCAACTGTTTACAATCCAGAGAAGAAGGTTTATGAGTATGTGATTATCGAGGAGGCAACTAAACATGTCATCTTTGAAGATTACTTTGATGTTTCACCTTGGATAGTATTCAGATGGGCTAAGGTAGCAGGGGAGAGATATGGTCGTGGCCCTATCATGACCGCACTACCAGACATTAAGACTGCTAACCAAGTGGTGAAGTTCGTACTCAAAAACGCTGAGAAAGAGATTGTCGGTGTCTATAAGGCTGTCGATGATGGTGTTCTCAATCCTTGGACTGTATCAATTAAGTCTGGTGCTGTGATTCCTGTTGCAGCTGAGGGTTCTTTATCACCTCTACTATCTGGTGGCAACTTTAATGTTAGTGAATTAATCCTTGAAGATTTAAGAGACAACATCAAGAAGGCTTTGTTCCATGATCAGTTAGGCCCAGTCAGTGGACCAACCAAGAGTGCTACTGAGATTTCAATTAGACAACAGGAGTTGATGAGTGATATTGGTTCTTCATTCGGAAGATTACAGATTGAGTTCATTAACAAACTTGTCAAGAGGTCTATTGATATTCTTACTCGAAACCAGAAGGTTGCTCCGATCAAGGTCGGTAATCAAGAGGTAGAGATTAAAGTTATATCACCACTAGCACAACAACAAGATATGGATGAGGTCAACAAGTTGGCACAGTTCGTACAGTTTGCAATGATGGTTGGTGAAGATGCTGTAAGAGTTGGTCTTGATCTTGAGGCTTTCCCAGAGCATATCGCTAAACTACTTGGGATTGACCCTGAGCTGGTTAGAGATAAAGAAGAGAGGGATGCGATAAAGCAGCAGATGCAAGAAGAGGCTCAAATGGCACAGGCAGCTGAAGCAGCAGCTCAGAACCCTGAGTTAGCCCAACAAGCAATGGAGCAGATGGGTGGCTAAACAAAAAGACTTTGATGCAATGATAGCCCGTTTGTTTAGGACTATGGATGGAAAACAGATTCTAAAGCATTGGGAGGATCGTTACATCAAAGCACCTGTTTGTATTCCTAGTGAGGGAGATGCTCAAGGATATTATAGGGAAGGACAGAATAGTGTGATACGAACTATTTTCAATGCCATCAAGCGACAAGAGCGTGGCGATTACATAACTGGAGACGATAATGAGTGAAGAGACTTTACTTAATGAAGAGGTAGCCGAAACTACTACAGAAGAGGCTATAGAAGCAACAGAAACGCCCACAGATGGATGGTTCTTGAATGAGGAAGTGAAAGGAGAGGGAGACGTACCTGAGTGGTTTAAATCGGATAAATACAAATCTGTTGCAGAACAAGCTAAAGCTTATGCTGGACTTGAATCTAAACTAGGAGCATTTACTGGCGCACCTAAAGATGGTTATGAGGTAGAACTACCTGAAGGAGTGGATATTGAGTTGGACAGTGAAGACCCTATGTTGGTCAATTTCAATGATTGGGCGAAAGAGGCTGGGCTGTCTCAGGAGGCTCATACCAAACTTATGAGTATATATGTGAATGGTATATTTGAAGCCCAACCCTCAATCGAGGAAGAGATGAAGAGAATGGGTAAGGATGCCAGCAGAAGGATCAACGATTTTACTGTATGGGCTAAAACAGTATTCAACCCTGACGAGTTTGAAGTGTTAGAAGGATTAGCAACTTCAGCTTCTGGTTTTGGAGTCCTTGAAAAAATGAGAGGGATGATGAGAGATTTTCAAATATCAACCTCCGATAATGCTAAATCAGTCAGCTCAATGACCCAAGAGAAACTCTACGAGATGGTGGCAGATGAAAGATACAGCACTTCACCTTCTTTTAGAAAGGAAGTTGATAATAAGTTTAAGGAGTTCTTTGGAGCACATCCCTCTGCCGAAGTTAGGAATTAATATTTATAAATAATACAAAAAATTGATACAAATTAAAATGGTATCATGTGGTAAAATACATTACACGGACACTCTTGTCTTAAAGACCCGTATTCTAAAAGATGGCAACTTGTAAACATGCTAGATTCAGCCCAGAATACGGAAACCTGAATTGAAAAAACAATTTAATTTAATTTAGGAGAAGACAGAATGTCTATCAATCTATCTAGTGCTGCGTCAGCTCAGTTCGATGCTGAAGTAAAGCACGCTTTCCAGACAGCTGGAAAACTCCGTGGTGCAGTTCGATTAAGAACTGGCGTTGTAGGTGATACTTACAATTTCCGCACTATGGGCAAAGGGTTGGCTAATCAGAAGGCTAGTCAATCGGATGTTACTCCAATGGATATATCTCATGCTAAAGTTGCAGTTACCTTAGAGAACTGGGTGGCTGGTGAATATACAGATATATTCGATGCAGCAGAGGTTAACTTCGATGAGCGCAGAGAACTCGCAGAGACTATCGCTGGTGCGATGGGTCGTAGAGCAGACCAATTAATTATTGATGCTCTATCAGCTGGTTCAACTATCTCTCATGGTTCTACTGGTTTAACTTTAGCAAAACTGATTAGCGCAGCTGAGGAGCTGAATGATAATGGGGTGCCATCAGGTGATCGCATCCTGTTAAGTTCAGCAGAAGGTATTACCGACCTGTTAAGTGATACAACTATTACTTCCTCAGACTATAACACTGTTAGAGCGTTGGTGGCTGGTGAAATCAATAGCTTTATGGGTTTTAATGTCATCATGCTTGAAACTCGTGCTGAAGGTGGGCTGTCAAAAACAAGCACAACTCGTGATTGCTATGCTTTCCATAAGTCAGCAGTTGGTGCTGCTATCGGTCTTGATATTTCTACGGAAGTTAACTACATTCCAGAGAAAACTTCATGGCTTTCTTTAGGCAAATACAAAGCTGGTGCGGTCACTATTGACACTGCTGGTGTTGTAAAAGTTGAAATCACTGAATAATATAGGAGACTAACATGGCTTTTGCTAGAGCAAATCTAAACCTGTCCTCATCTGGAGCTGCTGATGCACCAAAGATTTGGACCTATAAGTCTGCTGATGCTATCGCAACACTTAACACTTCTGGCTACTTTAATAGTGCCTCTAAGGAGTTAAATGTTGGCGATTTGATCTATGCTTATGACACCGCAACTCCAACAGGTTCGTTGGTGGTTGTTTTGTCTAATGCAAGTAGTGTGGTTGATGTATCTGATGGTACAGCAATCTCAGTTGCAGATGCTGACTAAGTAAAAAGTTAAGCCCCTTCGGGGGCTTTTCCCTTACCTATGTCATCAGTAAAGAATTACACATCAATCGACTTGGCATCCAATGCGTTGCTCTTGATTGGTGAAGAAACCATATCGTCATTTACCGATGATTCTACAGCAGCTCTAGTGGCTGCTAATTTGTATGAGCCAACATTTGAGGCTCTACTGACTGTCCACCCTTGGAGGTTTGCATCATCTAAAGCAACCTTGTCAAGATTGACAGCAACCCCAGTAAACCAATGGGATTATGCTTTTCAGCTACCTGCTGATTTTCTGGTAGCACAGCATGTGGACTCGGACATCATGAACTATCAGATTTATGGTTCTAAGTTATATTCAAACCAAACATCAATCGTTCTGGATTACACATTCAAACCTGACGAGTCCTTACTACCTGCCTACTTTGCAGAGGTTCTTGAATATAAGTTGGCTTCAGTGTTCGCTATACCTATAACGGAGAGCGCAACCAAAGGAGAATATTATGCAGAACTCGCAGAGAAGATGTTGACCAAAGCTAAACAGATTGATTCTTCAGCAACACCTTCTATCGTTCCAAACGAAGAGTCTCCACTTATTGGTGGCAGGGCTTAATGGCTAAAGCATCTGTATCACAAACACAGTTTACTGCTGGGGAGTTAGACCCTAGATTAGCAGCTCGTCATGACTATGATGGCTACTACAAGGGTGCACAAACTTTAACCAATGTAACTTGTTTAGGTCAGGGTGGCGTTAAAAGAAGAGGTGGAATGAAATACATCGACACTTTAACCGACACCGATGTTCGTCTAGTGACTTTTGAGTTCAACGTCACCCAAACCTATCTATTGGTTTTTGCCAATGTAAAGATGTACGTCTACAAGGATGGAGTTAAACAGACCAATTTAAATAGTTCTGGCAATGACTACATCACAACCCCTTGGAACGCTACAGAAGTTAAGGAGATGAGTTTTACCCAGAGTGCTGATACATTGATTATCTGTCACAATAGCCATGCTCCCAGAAAGATAGTTCGCTCTGGCTCACATACAGCTTGGACACTATCAACTATATCATTCTCGTATTATCCAACCTATGACTTTGACCAGAACTACGACAGCAATACATTTGCTATAGGTACGGGCTACGATTCGATTGGTTCTTCAGTTACTGTTACTTGTAATGCCTCTGGAAAAATAACATCTGATCATGTTGGTGGTATGTTTGAGGGTAATGGTGGAGTCATTAGAATTGTATCGCAAACTTCAACTACACTCACTGGAACTTTATTACAGGAGTTTATCAACAACAATACTTTGGATGGTGTTGATTGTAGTCTGGAAGAGCCTGTATGGAGTGCCACTCATGGCTATCCGATTGCAGTGACCTTCCATGAATCAAGACTATGGTTTGGTAATGCAACATCCAGACCACAGACATTATGGGGTAGTGTAATTGGAGACTTTTATAATTTCGATAGGGGTGTGGGAGGTGATGATGAATCTATTGACATCACGCTTGACACCGATCAGGTTAATGCCATATATCATCTTGTCTCAGGTAGACACTTACAAATATTTACTTCTGGTGGTGAGTTCCATATTCCTGAAAGACCAATCAAACCAGCAAGTGTAAGTGTCTTGAGACAAACCAGATTTGGTTCAATGCAGAAAGTCAAACCAATCGGTGTAGATGGCGCAACAATGTTTATCCAGAGGAATGGCAAACAAGTACGAGAGTTCATCTTTACCTATACTGAAGACTCTTATATTTCCTCTGAAGTGAATCTACTTGCTCCCCATATTATTAACTCTCCAGTGTCAATGGCAAGTCAGACGGGTGATATTGAGAATGAAGGTAACTACCTATTTGTTGTCAATGGTGATGGAACAATGGGGGTTTTCATCACTAATCGTGTGGAGAAGGTAACAGCTTGGACTAAATATACAACAGAGGGAGATATTCTTGATGTGGCTGTTGTTGAAGATGTTATTTATCTCTATGTTAAGAGAACTATCAACTCATCTGTTGTTTATCACATTGAGGCGATAGATAATGATTATTACACGGATGCTTCTAAGCAAGTGACAAACTCACCAGCTTCGGCATCGGTAGCTGGATTAGCACATTTGAATGGTGAAGAATGTCGTGTTCGTGCTGACTCATCAGTGATGGATAATGCTACCCCTTCAGGTGGTTCGATCACATTAACAAGAACAGCAGAAGATATTGAAGTAGGCCTTAACTATAATACTGAAATTAAGACAATGCCTTCCAACATCACTTTGGATAGTGGTCCAATCAGCGTTAAGAAAAGGCGTATTTCAAGAGTATCAGCTCAACTTCATGAATCTAGTGGAGTTAAAGTTAATGGTAAGCCTTTACCAGTGAGAGGTTTTGGAGTAGGTATATTGGGTAAAGCTCCAGATGAATTTACAGGTATCAAGACTATTCCGATATTGGGATATTCAAGAACAGCTCAGATAACAGTAACACAGACTGACCCATTGCCTTTGACATTGTTAGGCTTAACGCTTGAATTACAGGTGACAGGATAATGCAAGCAATTGGAGTAGCTGCATCAATAGCAGCAATAAGTGCAGGCAGGAAAGCCTCGGCAACTGCTGCTAGGTCTCATGCACAAGCAGGGGAAGATCAAGCAAGGGCTTATAAAGAGCAAGCCGAGAGTGCTGAGAGTGCTGCCAAAGACAGAGAGTTGGAAAGGCTGATCAATCTAAGAAAGGTTAGAGCTGCCCAAAGAGCGCACTGGGCTGGATCTGGTATTGATTCAGGTTCAGGTTCGCCCACGACAATCGCTAGTAGGTCTTATCAAATGTTCGAGCTAGACCAAGGAGCTGACTTGATTAATACAAGGTGGCAAATACGCACTCTAAATAATTCAGCCGATGCAGCAATTCGCATGGGTCGTATTAAATCAAAACACTCTCTACTCACAGGCAAACTTAATACTTATAGTTCTATAAGCAAGCTAGCTAATACGCTGAGTGAAGACTAAATGGCATTACCAGAATACAAGCGCACCACCCTTAGACAAGTCCAGAGTGCTGATATGTCATCAGCAAAAGTATGGGAAACATTGGCCACTACAATGGATGATTTTTCAGCTAAACTTAGTGGTTTTGCAAATACTCAACTATCACAGGTCCAATCAGCTCAGGCTGCCCAAGCAGCTAATACTAAATATCAGACAGCACTAGAGCTAACTGCTAGTAAATACGAGAAGTCACAAAATGATGCAGAGGCTGCTCGCTTATTGGCTGCTGAGAAATACGCTGCCTCACAACAAAGACAAAAAGAAAATGACGAAAGACAAAGAATAGAGGATGAAAGAGTAAGAAATGAACGAGCTTCAACAGCCTATGTCAATAGTATGGAGGCTGAAGTTCTTAAAACCTTTAGAGAATTAAGTCTTGTTCATATTAATGATCATGAGGGTTATATGAACGCTGCCAACGCAGCAGCAGAGGTTTGGTTTGCGAATGAAACTCTTGATGAAACGGAAGGGATGCGACAACTCTTCACGACAATGGTTAATAACAAAAAGAACCAGTATGCTGAGACTCCATACCAGAACACCATAACACAAGAAAGGGAAGTACAGAAAACTGAGGCACTTAATAATATACACGAGGTTATTGCAGATGCTGTGTACCAAGCTGAGGACTGGATTAGAAAGGCAAATCTGGCTAGTTTAGATTTAGAAACCAATCCCCAAGAATTTGAAGATCAACTAGAGTTGGTAGAAAACCAATATGAAGTATTAGAGACAAAAATTGATCAATTAATTTTAGAGCATGATTTAACTGCTGATGAAGCTATAGCACTTGAAACGGAATTGAAGACTCGTTTCCTTAGTGGTGTTATAACTGCTCAACTTGCTATTGATATGGAAAATAACGAGGGTTGGGATAGCATCGAAAAGTTTTACGAAAACCCCAATAAGTTTATCAAAAACAATCCCTACATCGCTGCAATGTTTCCAGAGGGTTTTAAGATAACAGATACAGAGAGAGACAATGTATGGAAGGAACTTCTTGAATATAAAGATACTGTTAATAAGCATGATGACTACGCCCTGAAAAAAGAACTAGAGGCATTAGAGATTGAACACAATGATAACTTCTCAGAAACATTATTCAATCTAGCTGATATGGATAAAGACGACCCTCTGGTACTTCAAGATATACAGGACCTGCTTGATAATGACAAAATTAGCAATGAACAGCATGATGCTTTGATCTATGCCTTAACAAGTGACAAGTATGCCCAAGAAGACGATGATGTTGTTAATGACATTCTCCTTATGTTGTTTGACCCTCAGAGTAAAGATACTGACATCTATGATGCAATAGTAGAGGCAACT
>Ga0098051_1000848_pt1 | contig 11539 bp, 20 predicted proteins | sample 14BtaG_FD_77069 | JGI IMG/M metagenome (GOLD analysis project Ga0098051, IMG submission 77069) | Marine viral communities from the Subarctic Pacific Ocean - 14B_ETSP_OMZ_AT15311_CsCl metaG | ecosystem: Environmental > Aquatic > Marine > Oceanic | place: Pacific Ocean | collected 2015-01-18 | reverse complement strand
TTCCAATACCTCTTACAGGAACCTCTGACGATGTGTTCATAAAGTTCTTTGTTCTGTTATAAGTCCTCACGATAGCACCTGGGACGATGCCCTTCTCTGTTAGACTTTCTACATAGTCTTCCCTTACCAAGGTGCTTACCTTTTCGTAAGTTTGGAAGTCATTACTCAATTCTTCACACTGCTTACGAGTGTGCTTTGGATTTCCACAATATGTACACGGCATTATCTTAACCCCTGTCGTCGTTGTTTAGGTTGAATACTTGAACTTCCACGTTACCACTCATCGCTTGCTCGTAACTCTCTTGATATGTCTGTCCGCTTGGAAGAACTCCATTTGCGTCGTAACATGGACATAAGTTTTCTGGAGGGAAATATGGTCCATGAGTTGGGCAAACACTCATCCGCATCGCCTCAGTGAATCCAGGTGGAATAAAACTCTTCTTTCTCTTACCAATCTTCTTAGCCTTGGCTCGTGCTTTTCGCTTTTCTTTTTTTCTATCTGAAGACATAATTCAGTAACTCCTTCTTGCCGCTTGACCTCTGTTGGCGCTGGCATTAAACATTTTTCTCGCAAAACATGAAGATTTTGCATCGTTGTAATTGCTAAAGTATCCTTCGGGAAACGCCGCTCTTACAGCCCTCTCAACCACCGTCGGGTTGAAATCAAACGAACCTGAAGTTGCGGATAACGCTGTACTTACCCCGTAACCCTTCTTGATTATAAACCAAATTGCTCGTCTGGCTGCCTCGGAGGTATCACCGATAATATCCACCTCCTTTTTCTTGTAGCTCACCGATGAAGGCAAGCCCAACTGAAAACACCTAACCTGTATATCGAGCAAATCTGAGTAACTTTTCCCTCTCACTTCTTTCTCCTCATTTTTCTTTTTAGGTAAGAACCTATCTCTGTTTCTGGCTCTTCAATCTCTTCCAAGCCTTCTTCCTCTTCGGGCTCTATAATGTCCCACTCTACTTTATCCATATTAGCACTTCCGTAGATGGATGTCAAGTGTTTTTTTAAAGTTGCTTCAGTTTTAAAAGGAAAGCGAGTTGTCTTGCTCCTTATCCCTTCGTCTTCAAGCAAATAAATTGTTACTTCCATTTTTACTCTCCGTTATTATCCAGCATCCTTGGTTTCTCCACCACTGAGGGTGGATGTTTAGCTCCCACTTCTTTGCTAACGAGGACAATAGTTCTTGATAATAGTCTGAGTGTCCAGTGATAACCGCAATAGGTAAATCGTCTATCTTCTCTAAAATAAAATCTTCTATCATTCTCGAAGCTTGTTCGTGGCGAACTCCGTGTAAGTCCAGCGTTGGAAACTTATCTTTCATTTCTCATTTCCTGCCAGTCCGAAAACATAGCACAAAGTAGAGCGTAAATTGTTACGTAGCCAACATGAACTACACTTATTTCTATTCCCTCGAACATAATAACACCTTAGCATAGGCTTCTATGAAAGTCAAGCCTATTTACACCTGTTATGGTAAAAAAGATTCGTCGTAAAGTAAAAAAAGTCGCAATGAAAGCCTCTCTTGTCAGCATGGAACTCGAAGACGTTTCAGAAGAAAACAAAGAACAGAAGAAAAAGCTCTCGTCAGACTTCAAAAAGGAATTCGAGTTCCTTGAATGGAAAAGATTGCAGCAGGCAGAAGAAGAACTGGAAGAGACACCAGAAGGTGAAGTTCCGTTCGACTTGCCTGATGAAGACTCTCCCAGTAGCAACGCTCCAAACGCTCCCGAAGAACTGAAAAAACTTTATCGTTCTATTGCCCAGAAAACTCACCCTGATAAAATCCAGGACGAATATCTGAATGATATCTTTAAGCAAGCAGCAGATGCTATTGAAGAAGAGAACTGGATGCTGCTCGTAGAACTTGCTGGTGAACTTCGAATAGACATTGAGTTCCTTTCTGACGAAACCTGTGAAATAATCGAGCAAAGCATTCAGAGAAACGAGCAGCAGATAGCTGGCATCAAAAACTCTTTTTCTTATATCTGGTCCAAACAAAAAGATGATAAAAGTCGTGAAATCTTCAAGTCGATGTTTTATCAACAGTTCCAGATAAAGGAGGAGGAGTTCAACAAATGGCTAAACTCTACTTCTTAGCTTCTGGTCCTTTGTCGCAAGTGCTCTTGGACTCAAACAAAATGGTCTTAGCCAATCTTCTTAACTTTGCGTTCTCTGCTTCTAGGCTCTGGGTGTAGCCCAAGAGAAGCGGACAACCCTTTTGAACCTCGTCAAAGCATTCAGTAAAGGCTGCTACGACTTCTGGAACTGCAAGGTCTGGTCTTGTCTGAGCAAAGATAACTCCAGAGAAGGCTCCTATGAAAAAGAAAATCAATGCTGCTATGACGTTTTTCATTTATAACTCCCTCGATGAAATGGATTCAATTCTAAAACCAGCATAGGCTGACTTCTTCTTCATGTAAGCATAGCTTGCTGCTTCTGCGAAAGTCAGGAACTTTGCAAAGATACTTGGTCTGTTGCCGTTATTATTTATAAATGTTATTTTCCAACTCTTCATTAGATTCTATCCTTGTTGCCAGAGAAGATGATTTCCATTCCATCTCGCTTTAAATGTTCTTCAATGTAGTATTTCATGTCAGACATAGAGTCAAGCTCGAACTTGTTATCGCCGTGATAGAGGATGAACTTCCCCACTTTCTCCAAGACGTCAACCTTGTTGATTACAAGTGTAGTGAGTCCGTTGATGTCAATAGCCTTGGAAATGGAGTCAACATCAAACCAGTCTATCTTTCTTGGTCTGCCAGTTGTTGCGCCGAACTCTTCGCCGAACTCCCTGATAACTTTTGCTTCGATGCCTTCTTCCATTCCGAACTCTTTGGCACCAACATAAGTCTCGTAAATCTTTGCTGCTCCATAGACCTTGCGGATAGAATGCGCTGGAACTCCGTTGAGGACTGCTCCGCCTACTGTGCAGTGTGAAGAAGTTACATAAGGATAGTCTCCCCAGTCAACGTCAAGACCAAAACCTTGGGCTCCTTCGAAAAGAATCTCAACCTGGTCGTGCTCACCGTTGTGGTGGAACTCTTGATAGACGTCAATAAGATATTCTGCTAACTCTGGAACTTGCTCTGCTCTTACGCCCTTCCTGCCGTACTTATCTCGATAAGCTGGACCATTGCCTCGCTTGGTTGTTCCAATAGCTTTATCTTTATTGTCCTCGGCTAAATGCCAGTCAGTTATGACGTGGGCATTCTTCGCAATAGAGAGTAGGTTGTCGATGTCTATGCCTGCATCCCTTAGTTCAGCCATCTCTTCTAAAAGACGTTGAGGGTTGATAACACAGCCTGGACCAATGACAGACTCTATCCCAAAGAACACTCCGCAAGGAATAACGTGGGTGATAAACTTCTTACCCTCGTGGTAGATGGTGTGCCCTGCGTTATGCCCTCCGTTGTAGCGGACGACGTGTGTGTAGTTCCCTTCTCGGGCAAGGTGGTGGGTTATCTTACCTTTACCGCAGTCTCCATATTGAACGTCAACAACGACGTCCGCTACAATGCTAGACATTTTATGTCCTTTCTGTTGTTTTATTTATTATAGCATTTGCTTGTGTTATGTAAAGCTTTTTCTACCAAAGATTCTCTGCTCTCTGGACTAGCAACTCACGCATCTTGAAGAGTCCCTGCTCTTTCTTCTTACACTCTAACATAACGTCAATGTCACGATGATAGGTTGTGATAGGAGTCCAGTAGGAGTCGGAGTGTGCCTGTGGTCGAATCTTGGGGTCGCCCTGCTCCACGCTGCGGTCCTGTGAATAATGGACAACTGGCTTGATGCCGTTCCAAGTGGAGGCTGCAAGGGCAAGAGCGTCTCGCTCCGATAAACCACCTGTGCAGAACTTGTGGTGGTGGTAGTCGAACACGATAGGAATGCGAATGGCAGAGTAGATATAGTCATAGAGGTGCTGGGTGCTCCACATAGAAGCCTTGTCGTCGTTCTCTACTGTGATTCTGTTCTGGGCATTGGGAGACAAGCGAAGGAAGTTGCTGCACCAGCGGTCTGCTGTGCCTGCGAAGTCGCCGCCGTAAGTCCCACCAACGTGGATGTTTATCTTGGCATAAGGTGTAGCCTCTAAGCCCATAAGGTCAAAGACTTCTGAATGAGTCTCCAACTCTTTGATAGTCTTTTCTACGACGTCAGGACGAGGTGAGCCAAGAACATTGAATGGTCCTGGGTGAGTAGTGATGCGATGACCGTTAAGACCTGCGAACTCACCTGCTGCGTCAAGAGCAAGAGCAATCTCGTCAAAGTCAGGTAGGTCACGAATGTTGTATTCGGAAGCCCAAGGGAATAGGTCAGAGGACAGACGGAAGAACTTGATGCCGTGTGCTTCGTTCCACTCCAAGATAGTTAGCAGGTCTTTGCAGTTTTGTAGAGCAAGCTCTGACGCATAGGGAAGACCCTGGGCAAGAAAGGTGCGCTTGACCATAGAGCGGTTGGTTGTGATGCGTGACTTCTTTGGTCCGCTGTTGAGCGTCTCGTTGATGCACGCATAGCCGAGGTTGGGCATTTCCATAACTTTCTCCTTCATCGTTATGTAAACACTATAATATACTAGGTGAGGAATGTCAAGTCTTTTTATTAACTAAAACCAACTTTCTTGCCAGACACAATTCTTTGCCTGGTTCCAAGGTCTAAAGGCTGCTTTGACTTCTGCGAGGGAATACATCTTTAGCAATTCACCTCCGAAGGTTGATACGCCTGGAGTGAGTGCCTTTTCGTATTGCAGGTGCCACCACTCCGCTCCAAGATAACTTCCGCCTCTCTTGAAAGAACGTCGGCAACTGATGCCCTCGAAGCCATGCTTTTTTGCAAGCTCGGTAAAGGAGAAGAATCTGTCTTCAACTATAACTCTTGTGTTGTTGTAAGTGTAGGCTGTGATTTTTCTAACTGGAACATTTTCGTTTTCAGTTCTGCACCAAACATTCCAACCTCTGTCGCCAACTTCTTCAATGACGAACCTTTCTTTCTTTGGGTTGTTCATTCCAGAATCAAGAGCCATATCGAAGGCAAGACCTGTGTAATGGAGAGATTTGATAGAACGACTTGCGGCTGGTTTGCTGTCCGTTAGAGAGCGTTTCGCTCCAGCGGACGTGATTACGCCACCGAGGGCGAGAACGTCCTCTCGGAGCCTGTTATAAGCCTCTGCTGCGTCTTCACGAAGGCGAAAGTAAGAATAGCCCTGTGAGCCCTCTACTTGGTCGGCTTCGACCTTCGTCCAAGGTAGTTTTTGGAAGGTTTCGTCTGGGTCTGGCTCGCCGTCTATCTGGAACTGGAACTCCTGAGACAGGAGACTGTTCATTACAGATAAAGTTCCTTTACCAACAATGCCGTCGCCATAAAGGTCGTTGGCTTCTTGGAAAAGCTCTACCTGTCTTTGGGTTGCTGGACCGAAGTCTCCGTCAGCAACGCCTACGTTATAGCCTAACTCTTTTAAGGCTCTTTGTAATTCTTTTACGTCAGTTCCTTTGGAACCTTCTTTCAATATCATTCATTTATTCCTCCTAACATTTTTAAGGTCTATCGTGCTGAAAAAACCTTCTTGACCATCAAGCCAATGAACAAAGCAAACATCAAACTCGGCTGCGGGGGTTGCTGTTTCGGTTACGATGCCCAGTTTGCCTATAAGATTCCTGTTGTAGTCGATGCTTTCTCCGCAAGCTGATAATTCTACTAAATCACCTATCTTCATTCTTCCTCTTCTTCATCTTCGAACTCGTCGTCGAAGTCTTCTAGTTCATCGTGCTCTGGTGGTGGATTGACTCTGGATAATAGAATCAACTCGTCTTCATAAAAATACTTGTCGTCCCAAAGAACGCCGTGTGGTGAGTTGAGCCACTTTATCTTATAGATAAAATAAGGAATCTCAAAAAATGCGTCGGGATATCTTTTGTGAACTGACGTCACAACGCCGATGACCTTTTCTGGCTCGCCCTGGGATGGGTCTGCCTCGTTTTTCATAAAAGTGTAAGACTTGTTGTAGAACATCCAATAGAGACTGTAGTCCTCTGCAACTAAATCGCCAACATGGAAAGACAAATCACTCCTCCTCCTGGCTCAACTCTGCTTCTATGGCACATAGGTCCACTAAAGAGCATAGCTTGGAGTCGAGGTAAAGCATTAGTGCTCTTTTGAGCATTCTATTCTCTTCCGTGAGAGCCTTGAGTTCTTGCTTGAGAACTTCGACCTCTGAAAGCTCGGTGTGGTTTTGTAATTTTATCTTCTTATCCTCCAGACACTTTACGTAAATAGGTCTGATAAAGAAGAACCTACCTAACTTTCTAGCTTGTCGAAGGACGTCGAAGACTTCGTGGTTTCTCTGAAATACTCTAAATCTTCCTCTGAAAGGTGTGAAAGGTAAATTCCCAAGCCTTTTAAACAAAGATTGTCTAGCAACTGAAAGAGAACTTTATTTTCGCTCTCTTCTCCGAGGTGGGCGTCGAGGTTGGAGTCTATCTCGTGAAGTGCTTCGAGCATCACAGTCCTAAGCCGTAAGTTCTCTTTGAGGAGACCCTCAACCGCTTCAACTGCATAGTTGAGCGGCTTTGGGTTTGACCACATTATCTTTTGGAAATCTTTTAGGTTGTCTATAAGGCTCTTCACTATTCGCCTGACACTGGTTCGCCAGTTGAAGCTTCTATTGTGTTGCCAAGTAGGATGCTGTGGACCTCTGGGATGCCTGCTGAGACAAGACCCTTGAACCATTCGTTAAACCTTTTCTCTGACCACTTCTTTAAGCCTTGGTCCTTCTTGAACCAAGCTTCGAACTCATCAGTTAGCTCGATCTTAAACTCGAACTCTCCCTCTGAATGAACTGTCTCAATATTGAGTAGCTTTAATGCTGCTAGTGATTCGGTGTTGTCGCTCATAATTTTCTCCTAGTAAAGTTTTGCCCTCCGAAGAGGGCTTATTGTTAAATAGTTTTTGGTAGTTTCTTTCTTACAACAAAAGCACAATCACCTCGCTGTAAAATCTTTATCATTTCGCCCTCTGCTCTGGTTGCAGTATTAAAGACAGCCATTAGTAGTGGCTTTCCTTTGTGCATCCCTAGCTTACCTGCGACCCATAGTTCGAAAAGCACTACTCCCTTTCAATCTTTCGGATAGTGTGCTCGTGGTGTGAGCTAATATCGGCTGGTGTTAGGTGGCGATACTCTTGTGGGTTTCGCTTGTTCTCAACTAAAATAGGGCTTCGTTGCTTACGCATTGTTGCGTCCTTTCTGGATACGTTTTTGAATAATAGTGATTACTACTTGCTGTCTGAACTCTGGTTCGAGTCCTGATAGAATGTTTCGAATCTTACCTTCCTCAAGATTCATTATTTTGTTAGCCATTCTGCGGGCAGAGGCATTTGAAAAGTTAGTCATAGTTCGCTCCTCTTGATTACTTACTATTTATAGCAAATGTTGTTTGGTTTGTCAAGAAGTTTTTGCAGTTTTTTGCGTTCTTTCTAATAATTCGTGGAATGAAGGCAAAATGTGTTCGCCTCGCATTTGATAAAACCTTCTGCAAAACCTTTCAGCCAACTCTGGGGTAACAGGTGTCTTCGCTTTCCAATAGCGGTGCCACGACTTGAGGGTAGACTCAAGTGCGATAGTAATGTTGACTGTGGCATAGGCGCTTAGAATCTTACCTTGCTTGGATAAGGTGTCTCCTTGGGAAGTGGGGTATCCATAGAGCTTTGATATCTCCATAGCGAACGAGCGGAACCAAGGGTCGCCTTCAAAAACGTCAGAAGCACCCTTGTTCATTCCAAGGTAAAACTTTGTCTCTCTCATCACTCTCTCTCCTTTATCATCATTACGTCTAACTATAACAGGAAGGAGTTCGTTTGTCAAGGTTTATGTTATTTTTCTTTTACCTGAATGAGCATTGGCTTCACAATAAAGTTGCCATTGCTGTCGGAAGGGGTTGGTTCGCCGAAAGAGTAGACGTTGTTCGTCTTCGTCATTGTGTAAGTTACGCCTTCTACGACGATAGTCTGGTAGATTGCTGGAATAAGCTTTACACTTGAAGGCTTTACGGTCGGGCTTTTAAGTGGGTTGGCATGCCCTGTTGCTGCTGTGGCGATAAGGGCAAGTGTTATTAATAGTTTCATTTTTGTTCTCCGTTTTTCTCGACTTTGCTAAGTAGTTCTATCTCGCTATAAAACATCCAAATATTTCTAAAAGGGCTGCTGTTCTTGCCACCCTGCCAGTGAACAAGGAAGACAGAGGTGTTCAGGAGATAATCGTTGGCGGCTTGCATAGCCTCGTTAATCTCTTTGTCCTCTTCCTTTATGCCAAGCTGTTCGACAAATTCTCTTATTATATCTGCTGTGTCGTCTCTCTTGTCAAGGACGATGCCGAGACCGTGTAGCCTTTCATGGTCTCCTTTGAGGATTACTAAGTCTCCTATTGAGATGACTGGTTCGATATCTTGATTGGACATCTGACAGAGGACTCCTTCAGGTTATCCCTCTTGCTGCTCTGGCTTGTGAAGTGTCTTTAGTTCTTCCTTCTCGGTACCGAGTGGGAAGGCAGACATCTCTATCGCTCCAAGTCCAGCTTCTTTGAGCTTCTCAAGGTTTGGCTCTCCGCTGAAGATGATTTTTGAAACAGCATCGAAAGGAATGTTAGTTCCGAGAGAGTCGACCATCTTATCAACACCTGAACCAGACAGAGAAGCAGAGTCTCTCATCTTTACTCTGTGTCCAAGTGAGTTTGGTGTAGAATCATACTGACCACAGCCTTGTAAATATTCACCGTTCAGTTCAAGAACAACGTTACCAAACTTCTTTGCATCGTAAGGGTCGCTGCAAGTTGGAACGCCGACTCTATCCATTTCAATGTCTTGGTCTGTCGGCAAATTGACGATGCCGTTATCTCTAACTGATGGAAGCTGGTCCATTGGCAAGCCGTAATAGACTTGTGCTGGAATTCCATCATTAGTTCTTTGAGGCATCTCGTTCTCTTTGATAAACTTCCGCCACTCTGTTAATAGTTTTTTCATTTGGGCTCCCTAATCATTAGTTCTTGAGTTTCATAGTTTTTGTTCCTACCCTTATTCATTACAAACCCAAACTGCTTGTAAAACTTAATAAGTCTGTTTTTGTTCCCGCCAAAGTCGGCGGAGGGCGTAAGGGCAATAGTTTTGTTATTCTGGTCAGCGTGCTGGATTATCTTTTTCATTGCTTTGGAACCCATACCTTGTCCTCTCAATTCTTCGGGAACAACTATCTTGGATAAGGTTATAATGTCTTTGTCCTCGCCATAAATTTTAAGCTCTATTCCCAACTCTTGGGCGATGGAGTCAAAGGCGCTCTCTTTCAAATACTTCCGCCACTCTGTTAATAGTTTTTTCATTTGTTGTTCCTTTTAGTCCGAGCCATCAGCGATGATGTCTTCAAACTCCTCACGGAACTCTTCATCATCCATCTGCTCTATTTCTTTTTCAGTTAGAAGTTTTTCTATTTCTTCTATGTGTTCTTCGTCAATAGAGGAAGCCATCTCACGAAGGTTTCTTCTAGCCTCGGCAACAGTGAGTCTGCTCATTTCAAACTCAACGCATATTAAGCACATCTTGGAATCTCCTCCGATGTAGTAAGTAGTCAGAAGTAGTCGTTATTTACAGACACATTCCATAAACATAGTCGTAGCGGACTGAGGTGCTGACAGGCAAGAACATAGAGTTTTCTGGTCTGGCTGTTGCGGCTGACTGGCTGTCGTCTGGTAGGCAAATCTCATCAAGAATAGACATAAGGTCATTATACATTTGCTCTGCGTCAGAAGTTAGGATGAATGCACTTCCTCCTGTTGGGTTGATGTATCTTCCCCACTGGCTTCTGTAATATGGTTTCGTGAAAACATAGAGCTTTGTGTCTATCGCAGCAGAGATGGCTGTCATTAAGTCCGAAGGTTCGAGCCCTGGGGTCAAGAAAGTTTGGTCGTTTTCGTCCGAGAAGACTATAATTATTCTATCAGCATCATCTCTCCAGTTTATCTTGAACTGCTGAAGCGGTGGGATTGAACCAGTAGCCATTCCCAACCCATCTGACCAGCGAGCCATAGAAACGTCGTAAGGAAGATTGCCTGAAATAGTCTCCAACGAAAGGTAGATGGCATCTCTTAGCATCTCCTTGCTCGAACCTGTGTCAAATGCGCCTGCTGCTGAGAACGCTGCCATAAAATCATAAAAGCTCGTAATGTCTGTTTCCAGTCTCAAGTATTCAACTTCAGATGTGCTGCGGGTGCCGTCGACAGGAAAGATTCTCGGTCCTGTTATCAGACCCCATTTAAGCTTTTCCTCTGCTGCGAACTGGTTAGCGAACCTATTCATAGCCATTCTTACTGCGTTGATGCTGTATTCCATCGAGCCCGACCAGTCAAGAATAAAAAGAATGTCTGTGTCTGGAATAGCTTGTCCAAAGTCGGTGATGCCGTCGCAGTCGTTGTCCGCTCCGTCGCATATCTCTCTACTTGGAGTTACTTCGCCTGCACAGAAGTCTAGCACCAAGTCTCCACTAGAAACCTCACCGTACCACTTACCTTCTTTGCACAACATTTCACCTGCTTGACAGACTCCTGTGTTGACTGTTTCATCTTCCCCTGAATAGCACAGCTTATTTAAGTTCTCGTCAACAAGGTCATCGCAGTCTTCGTCGAAGTTGTTACAAACCTCTGGGTTGACTGGAATGCCAAGAAACCTGTCGCAGAGTTCTGGGTTGTCTTCTGGAATTATCTCTGGTGGCAACCAAGCACACAGGGCAAGACAGTCAGACATTTTAGTTACAGAGCAATCGTCGTTATCACACTCGCAGGTTTTGAATCCCATTCCACAAGTTAGTGGTGGCTCCATGCAAGGAAGAAGGGCACCAACCATTTCTGGTGGACATTGGCAGTCTAAACCTTCGTCAACAAGAACGTCGCAGTCATTATCAAAGCCGTCGCAGGCTTCTTGCCCTGGTTGTCGAGCGGTGCATCCTATCCAGCGACCTTCAACGCAAACCTCGATGCCTCTTTCGCAGTCAGTCACGCATTCCTGAATAAGTTCTTCGTCGATGTCGCCGTCGCAGTCGTTGTCTAGACCATCGCAAGTGTCTTGAGGAAGAGGTCCGCATAACCCACATTCATTTAGTTGGTTTTCATCTATCTCGTCGTCGCAGTCGTCGTCAAGTCCGTTACAAACTTCGTCTGAAACGATGCAAGTGATACACTCTCCGTAATAAAGCCTACCCTTATCGCATCTTACCTCTTGCGTGCCTGGACTTCCACTAGCCTCGCAGTCGTAAGTTACAGTAAAGTCTTCATTTGCTCCTGGTGGGCAGTCAAAGGCGTGGTTGCAACTGCTCTCATAGATAATCTCTGCTGGTGGACAAGTGTCGTCCAGGTTTCTATCACAAGGAACATGGTCTTCTCCGCAGATGTCCAAGATAGCATCCTTTGCCAAGATTTCAGTTCCAACTGGTGGGCAATACCAAGTCTGTTGCTGACAACAGCGAGGAAAGCATTCACAATAGTCCTCGTCTATG
>Ga0098051_1000842_pt1 | contig 11596 bp, 13 predicted proteins | sample 14BtaG_FD_77069 | JGI IMG/M metagenome (GOLD analysis project Ga0098051, IMG submission 77069) | Marine viral communities from the Subarctic Pacific Ocean - 14B_ETSP_OMZ_AT15311_CsCl metaG | ecosystem: Environmental > Aquatic > Marine > Oceanic | place: Pacific Ocean | collected 2015-01-18 | reverse complement strand
TCCTTTTTAAGAGGTTTACCTTTTTTAAACGTTGCCAGCTCATAAAAGAGGTTTTCATTAAATGTTGTAGGGTCACAAAAGAAGTCTCCTTCAAATGTTGCTTCCCCACAAAAGAAGTCTCCTTTAAATGTTGCTTCCCCACAAAAGAAGTATCCTTCAAATGTTGCTTGCCCACAGGAGAAGTCTTGTTTAAATGTTGCTCGCCAACAAACGAAGTCTCCTTCAAATGTTGCTTGCCCACAGGAGAAGGATACTTCAAATGTTTCATCTAAACAATCAAAGTCTCCTTCTACTATAATTTTACCAAGATATATAGTGCCATCCTTATATTTAAGTATTTCCTGAAGTAATTCATCTGCAGTAATATGGATAGGTTCAACATTACTGAAATCTATTGAGTTATAATCGTAAAAACTCGTATAAAGTATTTTATTTGTCATTTTATTTGTTATTTGTTAATAAAAGTTTTAACCCTTGGGTTAATATAAGTATATAGCTAAACTAAAAAATGTCAAGTGTTATTTCCCTTTATTGTAATCTTTGGTGGTTCGAGTTGTGTAATGTTTACATCCTGTTCCACTTCCTGCTTTGGTTTGCCTAGTAATCTTTCTGTGACCGTTTGTATAATTCTCAATGAATCTTTATTTAATTTAAAGTTCATTCTTTTAGAGTTGCCGTTGGAGTCTTCTGTGATAAAACCAACATCGCCTAGTGCTTGTTGCGACTCTATCCATTTAACAAATGAAAACCAACATAAATATTCATTACAAGCATTTTCGTAAATCTCCTTGCTTGATTTAATAATATTCCAATCAAAACTTGGATCTCTTGATTTGCCAATTGTTTTTAACACACTGTCTCGCATCTCCCGTGACCACCCTATATCAACCCTTTGGTTGGCATTGTCAAGCTCAATGTTTTTAAATTTCCTTGTTATGTCTTCAGGGTTTACCCTTCTTGTTTTTACCTGACCCTCTTCTTTTTTTATTATTTGAGTATTAAATCCAAAAACCTTGTGAGGCAATTCCACACCCTGCATCGCCTTGTCCGTGAAAGGTACATCATAACTATAGAATAATAAATTAATACCCTCTTGTATATAATTAACTGCAAAATTACGAGCCTGCTCTGTTGTTAAGTTATCTAATTTATCGGTATTAAGGTTATTTACATAAGATTTAAACCTATCTAATTGCTCTTCCTTTGTAAACTTATATTTCTCTCTTTCTTGAAAATCGCTAATAGCTAAAAGCTCCTCTTTATCTATTTTGAAAGTCTTTGACATATTGCTTTGTTATTCTTAAAAGTTCTTCATCGCTTAAGTTATTTAATATATAGCTGTAAAAATCATTCTTGTCTATATTCTTGTTTGTTATTTTTTCTAACTCACTGCCTTCCTTTTTAAGAGGTTTACCTTTTTTAAACGTTGCCAGCTCATAAAAGAGGTTTTCATTAAATGTTGTAGGGTCACAAAAGAAGTCTCCTTCAAATGTTGCTTCCCCACAAAAGAAGTCTCTTTCAAATGTTGCTTCCCCACAAAAGAAGTCTCCTTTAAACGTTGCAGATCCACAATAGAATGGTTCTTTAAATGTTGCTTGCCCACAGGAGAAGTCTCCTTCAAATGTTGCTTGCCCACAGGAGAAGTATCCTTCAAATGTTGCTTGCCCACAGGAGAAGTCTTGTTTAAATGTTGCTCGCCAACAAACGAAGTCTCCTTCAAATGTTGCTTCCCCACAATAGAATGGTTCTTTAAATGTTGCTTGCCAACAGGAGAAGTCTTGTTTAAATGTTGCTCGCCAACAAACGAAGTCTCCTTCAAATGTTGCTTCCCCACAAAAGAAGTCTCCTTCAAATGTTGCTCTATCACCATAAAAGTTTCTTTTAAATGTTGCTTCCCCACAAACGAAGTCTCCTTCAAATGTTGCTCTATCACCATAAAAGTTTCTCTCAAATGTTGCTTCCCCACAAAAGAAGTCTCCTTCAAATGTTGCTTGCCCACAAAAGAAGTTTCTTTTAAATGTTACACAGCCAAAAGAGAAGTTCCCTTCTACTATAATCTTACCAAGATAGATCTCTCTATCCTTGAATTTAAGTATTTCCTCAAGTAATTCATCTGCAGTGATGCGAATAGGCTCAACATTATCAAAGTCTGCTTCATGATAGCTTATAAAATGTGTATAAAGTATTTTATTTGTCATTTTATTTGTTATTTGTTAATAAAAGTTTTAACCCTTGGGTTAATATAAGTATTAATGGTTTTTAGAAAAAGTCAAGGGTTAATCACACACAAATAACCCTCCGCAGTTAATTATTGATAACTCATCACCTTCTATTTTTACACAATCTGCACTACTTTCTCGTTTGTCGTATATGTACTTAACCATTGAAAAAGACTGTTCTCTTGAAGGGTTACCATACCCATCAAAACCACAAGATAGAAGATAGTCGCCCTTTTTTATATCTTTTGCTTTTATTATTTTAAAATACTCTTTGTTTTCCCTTGCAAACTCCTGAAAGCAATCATATTGACATTCAATAGGTAGATTGTAAAAAAAGCTTGCAAGTAATGTTTGTATTTGATGGTAGTCAACAGACTCTTGATCTAAAAAGCACTTTATTAGTTTAGTATGTTTATAGACCTGTACATTCTTCCCTCCAAATACAATAGAGACTAAATTATTGTTGCCAGCATATTTACATTGTCTTGATACATAGCCACGACCATTCCAAATCTTAACATCTCTATCAACGCAACTTATAGCTGGAACATACCCACAACCTTTTACCAAGAGTAAATTGTCTTCTTGTATAATCATTTTAAAAAGTAATTATAATCTTGTTATCAATATCCGACTCTATTGCTAAATTATTATATGCATCAATATAAGATAATATACCTTTTTTGCCAATAATCCCACTTTCTGCTAAACATTGAAAATGTAAAACATTCTTATTAAAAAGTTTACTTGCTCCTGATAAATAATATAAAATACTAATCCACGGGTTGACTTGATAAGTAATATCATCTTTAACAAAATCATAAGATACATATTGACTTATATTAATATCATTATTTCTATAATACCGTGCCTTAAGCCTCTTGATTATTTTCTGCTCTAATGCTAAACGATAAACAAGTTGCTTTTTTCCAAACCATACATTAAAAACGGCACTTGTTAAATGGAATTTGTCATCAAAGGTAATCTCAATTTGACCTTTGGTTTTGAATATTTTTGATAACATTGTGTAATATAATTAAATTAAAATTTACTTTTTTGCTCCGTATAAAAATAGTCAAGTGTAATAACAAAACCTGCTATAAAAGAGCAAATAAAGAAAACAATTAAAAACAACAAATTAGATACAATACTAGATTTGTTTAGTTTGTCAAAGTGGTATTGAACCAACCTTGTAAAAGCCTTTTTGTTGCTGGAGGGGTATAAATTATTACTATCCATAAAAGATCCAAAGGATAGCGTAATATTTAACAATACAAGTAAAAGAAGACTAACGGTTCCTTGATCTGTCTTAATCAAAAACTTAAATAAGGTTAAATGTAAAAATACCCAAACTGGCATTCTCAGTAAAAACAACCAAAATGATTTTCTTAAATCGTATGAAAAATACATAACTAAAAAACTTCTTTTAATATAGGGTATTTATCAACAACAACCCTCTTGACCTGTTCTGCAAAGTCTCGTGTTTCCTTTTGAGTATCTTTTTGAGTCCTTTCTTTTATCATTTTAATCAATGTATTAAGATTAAATGTCATTATCATATCTGTATACATTGTTTGTGGTAAATTTGCCCTCACTTGCTCCCTGCAAGCTCCCTTTTTTACCATCTCATTATAGTAGTTAATTACTTTTTCAGCTAAATCTTTTCCATTTACCGCTCCTTGCATAGGGTAAAAGTCTGCTATATATTCATCTTCAATGCTACCTTGCTTGTTATCTTGACTTTGCTTTCTATATCTACCACCAAAATCAAAAAACTTAAGATTTTCTGCAGTATATCTTCTTGACACTTCATTAAATTGCATCCCCGAGCTATGTCTAATAATTTGGTTTTTAATGAACATAGGAATTGAGACTCGCGTTGTGATTGTTGACATTCTTAACGCAGGATAATCTATAATGCCATCTACTTCAAGCTTGTTAGCAATGCAAGCCTCTATATAGCATTCATTATTAAATATATCTTTGTCTTTTTTTACAAACTTACCCTCTTCTATAAATTTGTCTATTAAGTTTTTACACCTATTGTAAATATAATCATTAACTTTGAAAAATTTACCATTTTGATAACAACCTCTTTCCATCATTTCATAACCAAAAGGTTGTGACTCTTTAATTAATTTCTTAAAATTATCAAAAGCTGTCCTGTCATTAAGACTAAAATAATGAAAATATTGATAAAAAACTGAATTATGTTTATGTTCTTTTAAATATTTTAAAAGCCTCTTGTCTTTCTCTGTTATCTGATCCGTTTGTTTTGCAAAGCTTACCCTTGCACAGTTGACTGCCGATAACTCTGGACTATCAAACTCTAAAAGTTCAACTTCGTATTTGTTTGTAAACATCATTTCAACTTACTTAATTAAAAAGGAATCTCCTCATCTAAAGCCTCGTCTTTTTGTGCTGACTTAAAAACCTTCTTACTTGAGCCTTGCGATGTTCCAAATGCTATATTATGATCGTCCTCTGTGAAACTTTTTACAAATATTTTATCTTGTATCATTTCAATTCCATCTTTTTCCCAAGTATTAACTTGTGGCTCGCCTGAAACCGAAACTGGAATACCTGCTTTATAAGAGTCTCTTATGTAATCCGCAACATCACTATTAAAAGACAAAACTTCATAATTTTTATAAACTACCTTCTCTTGTCCTTTTACTTTAATTGTATGTTTTCTTGAAATTTTAAAGCTTGATAAAATCCAACCATCACCCTCTTTTATCGTAGGCTCTTCTTGAAAGTTTGATGTATAACCGTGTATTGTTATATAGTCTTTTGATTTATTTGTCATTTTTATTTATTATTTGTTGGTAAAAGTTTCAACCCTTGGGTTAATATAATTATATTGTAGATTTGAGATTAGTCAAGTGTTATTGACAAGCAATGCACTCTTCTTGACCCTCCCCAATTGAATAACTTCTGCAGTAATATAATGATTTTATACCAAGCCTCCAAGCTTGCCAGTGCAATTTGTGAAATTCTTTTTTCTCAATGTCAGGTTTTGCAAAAATATTCAATGATTGACTTTGACAAATATAAGGTGTTCTATCGCCTGCCATTTCAATAACTTTCATCTGGTCTACAAGCCTCCAAGGTTTAAAAGCCTCTATTTCTTCTTTTGTAAATATATAACCATATTTAAGATTTACTTTTCTTAAATCACCATCGGACATTACTATGTCGTGTAAAAGCTCTTCCATATTATCAACATTCTTTGTTTTTAAAACCTCATCAAAGGCTATCGTTGCAACTGCAACAGTTCCCATTTTGTCAGTATTCATAAAAACAGATCCATAGGCAGGCTCAATTCCTGGACTAACTTGACCCGCTATTTTACCAATGGTTGCTGTCGGAGCAACGGCAAGCACGTGGCTAAACCGCTTTTTTATGCCCAACTCTTCACAATCAAGGTTAGCTCCTAATTCTTCTGCTAACTCTTCGTTTAAAGTGTCAACAGTGCTTTTTAGCCATTTAAATATTTCAAGATTAATATTTTTAGCTTCATCGCTCTCAAAACTAATTAAATGTTTTTGAAAGTAAGATTGTAAACCCATAACCCCCAAGCCAATTGACCTTTCTCGTATTGCAGAATATTTTGCTCTTGAGACTGTATCGGGTGCTCTATCTATAAAGTCTTGTAATACATTGTCTAAAAATAACATTACATCTTTTATAAATTGAGTATTACCCTTCCACTCATCGTATGTATATAAATTCAATGATGACAAACAGCAGACGGCAGTTCTATTTCTGCCAAGGTGATCTATTCCAGTGTGGAGCATGATCTCACTGCAATTCCCAGTCAAAATACCATTGAATACAACCGTACCTCTTTTGGGTTCTTTTAAGCAATATGTGTCTGATATTCTATTTGTTTTTTCAACAGATTGAATTTCTATATTATCTACTAATATCTCGCACTCCTTATTTGGTAGGGTATATGGGGCTATATCACCGCCTATTGGTAAAAAGTTTGTTTGAACGGGATTTTCATAGTCAGAATTAATATACCAATGATGCTCTTTTGTGCATAATAGCGTAAGTTTTTTTTCATCAACGTGATCGTAACAAGTAACTTTCCATATTTCTTGATTTTCACCTGTCTTTTGAGGTGTCACCTTACTCCATTCAAAACCATTCCATACTGTAACCTCTTGACCCGCAACCTCACTAATGGCAATATTGCCATATTCTTTTGTAATAATTTCAGTCTCAGGAGTTACACATAAATTACTCATCTTAACCTCCAAACCTAATTTTTTATAACTTTCTGGTATATATTTTTTTACATTGTCTTCAAATACAATATAAGGTTCACCAGTCTCCATTCTTAAAGTCAATATTTCTTCCCAAAGCTCCCTTGCAGGCTGACCAAAGCTTGTTTTTTCTTTTGTTTTTGGTGATGTAAAATACCATTTCTCATCATTTTTTACTGCATTCATAAATTCATCACTCAATACAATACCGTGATGTGCAGACGCCATACCAGTCACCTTTCTTTTTAGCTCACCACCTTTTGAACGGATATATAAAAACTCTTCAACTTCAGGATGTGATATATGTAAGTAAGAGGCAACCGCACCTCTTCGTGTCTTTGATTGGGCTATTGCATCAACACCATAAGAATCAGCAACTAAAAAAGGTATAATACCAGAGGTTTTGCCGTCCTCTCTTATAGTTGATCCATTTTCTCTTAAATTGGCATAATTAACACCAATCCCACCCCCTAGTGAGGTCAAGTTTCTCGCCTCAAGGTGAGTTTCGTTAATTGAGTCTAAAGTGTCCTCTGATTCTAATAAAAAACAACTAATAGGTAAGCCTTGCCCGGGTTTTCTATTTAAATATACACGTTTTTCACCTTCTTTGTAAGGCTTGAATTTAACATCAAGTAAGTTTTGACCAGTCCCACCGTTTGCCAAAACAGGCGTTGCAGGTAAAAACCAACCATTTTTTAAATATTGTAATAAACGGTTTTTATGGTCATCGTTGCTCGCATATGCACTTGATACTCTATTAAATATATCATTAATAGAGTTTTCACCTTTTGCATAATAACCTGCTTTTAATAGGTTTTGTAATATCTGCTTTTGATATTTTGATTGATTTTCGTAATAAGACATTTTATTTGTTATTTGTTAATTTAATTATATTCACATTCCGTCCACTCACCTTCCATTTTGTTGTGAGTGTAATCTGTTACTATGCTTTCAAAAAAGTTTGTAATACCAGTTTTTAAAAACCTTTCCATATAAGGAAGTGGGTTTTTATCAATTTGATACATAGGCTTTAATCCAATTTGTTTTAATCTGTAATCTGCTAAATACCTTATATACTGTTTAACCTCTTTGCTTGTTAAGTTCATAAACTTCCCATTGCAAGGTTTAAACGCATAATCAATAAAAGCATCTTCAAAATGAATGATAGTCCCGCATATTTTATATAAATCAGATTTTAATTCCTCATCAAAAACATCTTGATTTTCTCTAATAAACTCTAATGCCAACCTCAGCCCGCCCCTTGTATGCTCGTCTTCATCTTTTAAACTCCATTCTACAGTCTCTGACAAACCTCTTAATAAACCACCATTTTCTGCCTTTGATGGCTCAAGTAATATTGCAAATGAACTGTATAATTGCAAACCCTCTGTAAACAAAGCAAAACAAATAAGGTTTTTTAACACCGCTTTACGGTATTTCGTGTCCTCTTCTTTTGATATTTCCTTGTTATCTAATTCTGCTAGTTTTCTAGTAAGTATTAATCTTTGCAAGCTTTGTTCTTGTAAAAAATCATTTTTATCTTTCATTTCAGCTATAGCCTCAAACTCTTTAAAAAATAAATCTAATCTATCACGAGGCAATCCCAAAACTTCAACAAGCTTTGCATAAGCCTCTACATGTACAGTTTCACGGTTCGCAAACTCCAAAAGCATTGCAAAGGCTTCAAAACCTCTAAAAACAGGAAGTAAATTATCTATATAATTATTACAAACTCCAGTATCTGCTTGTGTAAAAAACTGTAATATTCTCATTATAGTCTCCTGCTCCTCCTTAGTAAGATCGTAGAATTCTCTTTTTGTTCTTATATGTGAGACTTGTGATATTTCCCAGTGCATAGCAATATGTTTATCACGAGCATCTTTTGCCCACGGATATTGCGGAAAAAGACTGTAATACGGACACGGTTTTAGTAGTGTTGTTTGTTCTTTTTTAGACATTTTAATTGTAATGATTTAATTTGGTTGCAAGAAAAATTATAATATATGGTATTAAGAAATCAAGTATTTTACTTCCCTTTTAAAGGGTTATTTTTTTCAGTCATTTTATCTTTTAACTTAGCACCTTCTTCTTTGATATTACCTTCTAACATAAGATATTCTTCTTTTGTAATTGTTTTATTTTCAAGCGAACCCTTTAAGTCTTTTGACCAGATTAATATCATCTCATCGTAGCTTTTACAATTTTCATATTTGTCTTTTAATTCCTCAAATGTATACCTTGCATTCTTTTTTCTATCACTCTGCTCTTGTTGTTTTTTTACCTCCTCTGGTGATTGTTGTTCTGGTAAATCCTCACCTGCATAAAGTGATATACCAAAACCAAACAAAGCAAAATTTTTAACAAGACATCTTTGAATTGTTTTGTTAATATCAAACATTGTAGCAGGTTCAACTGTTACAGTTTTATATTTTGTTTTAATTTCGTAAGCTTTATCCTTCATTGCATTGTTACGACTATCCATTGCTGGCAAATACATAGTATGGGAGCTATTATCAATGGTAACCGTTGTATAAATCATATAACCTGTTAATGGGTCAAATTGGTAAGGTTTTTGCTCTATACCTTCCCCAAATTGATGTATTTTATATGTTATTTTACTATTTGGTAAGGCTTTATTAATTTCACGCCAAGCAACCGCCCAAGAGATATAATCAAGATTCACTTGACCATTTGATCTAACTTCAATAAATTGCTTGCAATCTAGGTTAGATAAAGTTTGAAATATTGTTTGTTCTGTTATTTCTGTTATTTCTGTCATTTTGTTTGTTATTTGTTAAAAAGCTCTTCGTGAAAATTAAGACTTTCCTTACTTGGACACCAAGCAGGATCAAAATATGACTTGGTGCACTTGGAATCCTGTTCAGCAAAATATTTTATGAGTTTACAACATGCCTCTTTATAAGCTAACTCCTGTTGAGTTAAAATAAACAATTTAATACTTGTGTCTAAAAAAATAAATATTTTTTGTGTATTTGTCATTTTAGTTTTGATTTATTAATAAATGTTTGAGCCTTGGCTCAATATAAGTATAAATAGCTTTTAGAATAAGTCAAGCCTAAAAGGATAACTTAACTTTCTTACCATAATATTTTGAATTAAATTGTGTTACAGTGTCCATATCCTCCTTGTTTTGTAATAGATATAGCTTTTTTTATAAATTCTCGTGATAGATTATGATTTTTTGAAGCCCTTTGCCCTTCTATTGTAAACTTTGCATAAGGTGGGTTAGCAACTACTAAGTCATACTCTTTTTTACCTGAAAAGCTTAAGAAGTCTCTTTGTGTTAAATTGATGTTATTACCAAAATATTTGTAAATATTGTCAATTCTTAATTGATTAATTTCATTAAAGTATAGATTGTTTATATCGGTTTTTGTTTTGATATATGCATGAAAGTTACCATTGCCACAGCAGGGGTCAAGAACCTTTATGTCATTTTTTTTCCAAAAAGTTTTAGGTATGCAATCTACCATCTCCATAACACACTCCATTGGTGTGCATATGTCATTTGAGTTTACAAAGTGGCTTTTATCATTGTTTAATTTATATTAAATGCCGTAAAACCGCTATATCTTTAGTATAGCGGACGTAAGGCACTAGTAAAATGTAAACCACTACCCTTGATTGTCAATATATTTTCTTATAGTTTCAGTGCTTGCATCACCAACACTACAAGCAAAATAACCACGACTCCAAAACACTTGCTTTTCCCAAAAATGATATTTCAATTTGTAATCATAAACTTTCCATAATTCCCTTGTAGTGATAGCTTTTAACCTAGAGACTATACTTGAAAGCTTGTGAGATGGAGATATATCAATAAGTAAATGTATATGGTCTTGATCACTTTCCATTGTGTCAATGCCAAAATTATATCTTTTTGATATACACTCTATTGAGTTTTTTAGTGTTTTGCTAATATCAGTATATATTAATTTTTTTCTATACTTCGTGACCAATATTAAATGTATTTTAATTAAATACTTACAATGATGTTGTTTTTGGTACATAAACCCTTGACTTATTTCTAATACTAATTATAATATATTAGATAAATAACAAAAGACAATGATTATAAACAAAGCTTTTAAGTTCAGGATATACCCTAGCAAGGAACAAAAAACCTTGCTAGAGCAACACTTTGGAGCTAATAGATTTGTATTTAATTATTTCTTAAACGAAAGGAAGGAATATTATTTAAAAAACAAAGAAGATATAGAAGCTAAAAGGGTTTCAGGCAATCTAAACTATTATGATAATGCAAAAGCTTTAACAAAGCTAAAGCAACAAGAAGAGTATAACTGGTTAAATAATCTAAACTCACAGTCTTTGCAAGCCACTTTAAAAGACTTAGAGACTGCTTACAAGCACTTTTTTAAAAAGAAAGCCTACTTTCCACGGTTTAAATCAAAAAAACATAATCATAACTCTTTTAGGATACCGCAGAACGTTAAGATAGAAGATAATAAACTTGTTATACCAAAATTTAAAGAAGGTATTAAATTAAAAAAACATAGAGATGTAAACGGCAGAATGGTAAATGCTACTATATCTAAAAATGTAATTAATCAATATTATGTATCAATAATTGTAGAGTGTGAGGTTCAAAGTCTTGATAAATTACAAAAAGCCGTTGGTATAGATTTGGGTATAAAAGACTTTGCTATATGTAGTGATGGAGTGATATATGAAAATCATAAATACCTCTCAAAGAAAGAAAAGCAACTAAAAAGACAACAAAGAAAGTTATCTAAAAAAGCAAAAGGAAGTCAAAACAGATCAAAGCAAAAGTTAAAAGTTGCTAAAATACACAATACAATTAAAAATCAAAGAATAGACAAATTACATAAAATTTCAACTAGACTAATAAAAGAAAACCAATTCATATGTCTAGAGGATTTAGCCGTTAAAAACCTTGTTAAAAATCATAAACTTGCAAAATCAATTAGCGATGTCTCGTGGTCTACATTTACAACAATGTTAGAGTATAAGGCGAAGTGGTATGGGAGAGAAGTTATTAAGATAGATAGATTTTTTCCCTCTTCTAAAACTTGTAATAAATGTGGTTATATTAATCAAGAT
>Ga0098051_1000840_pt1 | contig 11602 bp, 15 predicted proteins | sample 14BtaG_FD_77069 | JGI IMG/M metagenome (GOLD analysis project Ga0098051, IMG submission 77069) | Marine viral communities from the Subarctic Pacific Ocean - 14B_ETSP_OMZ_AT15311_CsCl metaG | ecosystem: Environmental > Aquatic > Marine > Oceanic | place: Pacific Ocean | collected 2015-01-18 | reverse complement strand
GAGGCATCTGATAATGAGTCAATTGGTTCTAAGCCTAGAATTATATCTAGTCCATTTAGGCCGCAGGAATATAAACCCACAGAAACCACAAAGAGTAAAGCCGAACTTGAAATTTCTCCGATTCCAGACACTAAGCCTATAGACCCATTTAACGAAACTGGCGATCCCGCAAACCCTTTAGGTGACGGCCTTGTGGAAGATGGCGGCATAGACCCCCTAGCTGGTGTAGAAGGTTCTTTAGAAGACAACGATAGATATGACGTAATATCTATGACGTATAGAAACTGCCTTATATCTTCCATTAGCTACAATATTGGCACAGAAGGAGTAACAGAGTCTATTGTTTTGACATCTAAGAATTTGGTTCATAACACTAGAAATACTGATGGGGGAAGAGATCCAAAAGATATTAGATACTATGATCTTCCAAACAAAGAGTTCTTTTCAGTTCAACTGCCTTATAGATATCCAGACGATCCTCTTTACCTATGGAAAAAGATAGAAGACGATCCGATTTCTATGAATTTTGAAAAGGTTATTAGTTTTCAATATTCCGAAGAAAATCCAGATAAGGGAGGCGCAGATGAAGGTAATTGGTATAGAGTCAAGGCCAAGCCTCAAGAGGCGATGTCTGTGCGTAGACACCATATAGATATTCTGAGAGACTCGTATGGGCCTTCAAATCTGCCAACAGAAGTGAGTAATCTATTTGATCTAGAAGTTACTTACGAAGCTGAAATAGGTTCAGAATACACAAACAGGACAGAAAATGGCGAGGTAGCACTACCCGATGTAACAAGACTAAGAAAAAATTTAGCCATAACGTCTATAAATATAGACCTGTCTTTTAATTATGAAGAATTACCCAATACGGGAAAGAGGGCAGGAAGCGTTAGAGAAAAAGAACATGAAGTAAATAGGTTTAAATACCTAACTTTACCAATAGAAGTTACATGCTCGTTTGAAGGAATTACTAGACAGGGATTACCTTATTGGAATTTCTTACACGAACATAGCAATATTTCTAATCCGAATCAGAATGATTTTGACGCTATTAGAAACGTAGATAATGTTTACACAAAGTCGGCAGGCAATAAAAAATATAACGACATTGACGCTAATCATTTGGTTGATTGGATGCAGTCAGACAGAGAGATAAAATTAGTAGCTAGGACTACTTATGATTCACAAGAAAAGTTCTTTCTTTGGGACTTAGGAAAAAGAAATTATCTTGTTGACATATCTACTTCTGGTGGAGACACGTCTGGTGGAGATGTTACGACAACCCTAACCTACACCAATTCTTATAGTGATGCGGTATTAACTAAAGGAGACTACGACGAAAGCGGTAGTGGAGAAGTAAACGTTCCATACGACATAGAATACCCAACTGAACCCTTATAAAGGCAACACATGCGAAAAAAATCTTACGGCCAAAATAGATCTAAAAAAAATTCGCCTGAGAAAGTAAAGATAGTACAAGGAAAAACAGAAAATCAGGAGGAATACATACGTGCAATTATAGAAAATGATGTTATTTTTTGCACTGGTCCAAGCGGCTCTGGCAAATCTTTTATACCATCTGGCCTAGCATCGCAAAAACTACACAGCGGTCAAACAGAAAACATTATCGTTACACGACCCCTTGTGTGTTCTGGAAAAGAAATAGGGTCTTTACCGGGAGAACTAAATGAAAAAATAGCTCCTTATTTACTACCCATGAAAGAAAATATAAAGTTTTTTCTGGGAAGGGCTTATTACGGCCAATATGAAAATGAAAACAGAATAAAGTATTTACCTTTAGAAGTTATGAGAGGTAGCACTTTTAACGATTCATATATGATATTAGACGAAGCTCAAAACTGTAGCATAGATCAGATAAAAATGTTTATAACAAGAATGGGAAAAAATTCTAAAGTTATAATCAACGGAGACGTGAGACAAACAGATATACGTTCAATGAGTGGACTATATGACTGCATAGACAAACTTAAAGACGTAGAAGGTGTCGCTGTTTGTAGATTGAATAATCAAGATATACAAAGAAATGGAATTATTGGAAGAATTTTAAATGCTTTAGAAAATTAGTGTGATTTTCTAAGCTTGTGGATATAATAGGGGGCGGCTAAATAGCCGCCTTCTTGACTAAAACGGAGGAAAAAAATGCCGACATACGATTTTGAATGTGAACCTTGCGCCTACTATACTGAAATTGTACAAGGTCCATCAGAACCAAGTACGCACGTTTGCCCGCTCTGCAATGAAGAAAGCCTAAAAAAGGTTTTTATCAATGCCCCACACATGTCTGTTAGAGGCGATGTAAAAACTTTGGGACAACAGGCAGACAAGAATACAAAGAATATGGGTAAATATGAATTAGAAGACAAAAATAAAGCAAACAATATGGATTTGCATAATAAGCATAAGGAAGTGTCTGCCAAAAGGAGAAAGATAAACAAGATGACCCCACAGCAAAAAGTTAAATGGATTAAGGATGGTGACTGATGCCTTTTATAGATGAAATACCAAACAATCTTTCTAGATCTCAACAGCCCCATCATGCAACAGTAACGATGAAGGTAGACATTAGAAAGATGTTAGACAATGGAAATCTAGATAGCCAAGTACTAGGAAACGAAGCTTTAAAAAAGTACGGAATATCTAACAAGTTGCAAATTTGTGTTTCTGGAGTAACGGAAGCAGATTGTATTAAAAATTTAATAAGGATGCTGGAGAAAATGAATGAATGAATTTAATAATGCAGAAGAAAAAGAAATGGTTAGAAATTTTTATGATATCAATGGCAAGAACCTAGTAGAAAAAGAACAAGAAAACTACGTTGCTAAAATGACCTTTGACAAGGCTAGGGGCGAGAAAACAGCCTTTTACTTTATAAAAACCTATAGGGGTCAACTATTAGATCCTCACGCTAACGATAAAAACATTTCTCAAATGAAACGAAGAAATTTTGTAGAAAAAAGGGTTAACGCCAAGTGTTTTGACAACTATGTTAAATATCTACAAACAAAAAACAGAACTTATTTTACCAGATCTCGACGACTATCTATGGAGAATTAAATGAAAAAGGGTCCACTTTCTAAAAAAGAAAAAGCTTACATCGTTGCAAACTATTTAGAAGATACGCCTAAATCTATGGCAAAAGATATGGATAGATCAATTCATGTAGTTGATAAATTTGTTTCTACTCTAGACTTTCAAAAAAAGACAGAAGAAAGGACTCCGACTGTTAAAACTTCGGAAAAAGTAGGTAGTACTTCTAGCCTGTTTGCAAGGAACAAAAAGCAGGGAGTTACCGTAATGACAGAAGCAGCCTCTGCAAAGAGTGATGAGTCCAGAAACTTTAACAGGACTCCCCCAGAAAGACAAAGGGGAATGATTCACACAATAAAAAAGGATTGATATGATTTGTACCCATAGAGACCAGTATATGAAAAGTCTAACTAGATCGGAAATGATGATCAGTTGGAAAATAAAATTATCGGACGGTACTGATGTTTACGGCGATTATGATAGGCCCGACACAGATAACCCTTGGATAAGACTTTCAGAACACTGTAAAGATAAAGATGTTTCAATAACAAAAGTGGAGCTACATATGTTTGGAACTCCTAAGCTATTGTTTTTTGAAGACGAAAACGGTCTTGATGGTGTTTCTGTTATGAGAGGCATAGCAAAAGAGCAGTCTATGACAGGCAACCACTCTGAGTCTTTTCAGACTTTAACGGTGTGCTTGTTAAGAGATTGTTGTTCTTGGATTGATGTAAAAAAATACACATGGCCGTTAAACGAATTTGAAGAATTTAATCAAACTAGGGCTGTGACTAAACAAAACTTAGAATATATGATTTTCAAAAATGGATCAGAAAAACTCAAAAACCCAAAAGTACAAGAGCTTATCAACGGGGCAACCCTGTAACGCCGCGCAGTATTGTGCGGAGCTTGTATGTTTAAGAAAGCGCGAAAGAGAGAATAAGGGTAGTTTAGAATTTAAGTTTTGGAATAAATCTCAAAAAGAACAGTATCAAACCAACATAAGAGTTGCAAATATACTCATTAAAAAGTATAATGAAAAAGCCTTGGTCAGATACTTGAATAGTCCTAGCGGAAAAAATATCTATTCGCTAGGATTTTTACATAAGTCTAAGAAGTTTGTTTTGGCCTTGAATTTTGTAGACGAGGGCGTGGCAAAATGTTTTGAAATGTTAAAGTCTCAAAGCGTTAAACCAAAAGCGAAGCAAGAAGAACCTAAAAAAGAGCTAGTATTCAAGCCTAAAAAGACAAAGGCTAAGAAGAATTCTCTATTTTCAAAACTAAGGAACATAGATGGCAAAGACGATAAAAAAAGATAGTATTCCTGAGTATCTAAAAAAAGACGCCAAGGGGTACGGAAAGATTATTAAGACCGGAACCGAGGTATTAAAAGAAAAAAGTGGATACGAAGTTATACCCGTTAGCCCTGCTATTGATATTGCGCTAGGCGGTGGTATCAAAGAGGGTAGCTGGGTAACGTTGACTGGAGATCCAAAATCTGGTAAAACAACTACCGCAATGCAAATAGCCTGCAACTGCCAAGAAATGGGCAGGAATGTAATTTACATTGATGCAGAAGGAAGATTTAAGGATATGAATTTTCAGGTGGATGGTCTAGATCCTGAAAAGATGTCTATCATGGCTCCAGAGGATAAGCCAATCCCAGCGGAAAAGTTTTTGGAGTGGGGGTATCTAATGATGAGCCATCCAGACAATCATGGTGCAGTTCTTATCATTGATTCCATCTCTTCTCTTATTCCAGAAAAAGAACTAGACAACGATTTTAGTCCCGGTCGTGCTGGACTTCCTAAAATACTTAGTATTTTTACAAAGAAGATGGGACAACTGCTTCCTAGGCAGCGAGGTCTGATGATCGCGATTACTCACTACATCGCCAATACCTCTGGCTTTGGTAAGGCAAAAATGGCAGATGGGGGAAACAAGATTCAGTATCAGGCCGATACAAGAATGGAGATAAGAAACGGTGGAAAAGACTGCCCAGCTATAAAATATTGGGACGACGAAAACGGAAAGAGGATAGGTCAACAAATTAACTGGGGTATCATATGCTCATCTATGGGACCACCGGGAGGAAACGTTCAAAGCTATATCAGGTATGGTAGAGGTATTGATAAAACTCAAGAGATCATAGAACTAGCCCTAGACTTAGGCTTTATCGACAAGGCTGGCGCTTGGATTTCTTGTCCGTTTTTATTGATGAACAAAGACATAGTTAAAAAAATAAATCCAGACGTTGACCTAAACGATGACGAAGCTATAATAAAAGCGTTTAAGTTTCAGGGTCAGTCAAAATTGTACAACTTTATCTCTAACCATCCACAACTGGTAACTATTCTCAAAAGCATGATATTGGAATCTTTGTCTTGATAGTTTTTGGGCTAGACGGAAAAGAGCATAAATGGAACCCTAAGTCTGGGGGAGGCAAAAGATCTAAACTGCATACAAGAGCAAAGCAGTTGTTAGATGAGCTATTTCCTCATGACAGGGTTCTAGAAGAAGTTTCTTTACCGGGTACTAGAACTACAAAAAACTCTATGCTTAGAGCAGACCTTTTTGTACCCAACCGAAACCTAATAGTAGAAGTTCATGGACAGCAACACTTTAAATTTAACAAGTTTCATTTTAAAGACAAGCTTTCGTTTTTTAGGGCGCAGGCCAGAGACAGGAAAAAGTCCGAATGGTGTGAAGTCAACGAGATAAGATTTATAGAATTTAACTACAACGAGGATATAGATGAGTGGCGAAGAAAAATTGAATGAGTTTTTACAGTCTATTGAAGACTGGAAGCGTTCTAAGTATTTAGTAGAAGTCGAGCCTCCAGAAGAAGTTTCCAATATTATCAATGCTAATTACGACGATATGAGGTCTTTGACTTCCGAAGAGTGTAACATATACAGCTTTAGGCTATATGCCTATGCAGAGTATATAGAGACACAATTAGCTAAAGAAAAAAATGCTTTAGAGTGGGCAGATTCCTCTATATGGTTTATAATAGGTAGCACGATGAATCAATACGGAGACGGTTGGACAAAATGGCAGCAAAAGTATTTTGCAGCAGTCAAAGAAAACCCCCTAGCTTCTGAAATATTGAAAGTTAAAAATCACGCAGAGGCTAGAGTTAGGACGCTAGAAGGTAAAAACAGCAGAATTATCAAGATGGCAGAAATATTAACGAATATGGCTAGGAGAAAACAATGAGTCAAGAAATTGTAGAAACACTATTGAATATGATGACAGAAGAACAAAAGGCTCAACTTATAAAAAAGCTTAAAAGTTCAGACATTACTGATAGTAAACCGCAAGAGCCGCCTGCTCCGTGTCGGCTAAAACAAACGGGTTCGCAAGATGCAAGAGTTTCAGACGATTTCACAATGAAAAGAGAAAAACCTCAACAAAAATCTATCCAAGTCGAGGTTAAGAAAAGAGAGAATCTTTTTGTAGACGATGGAACAGAACATAAGAATGAAGCAAACAAAACGCCAGAAATTGTTCCTACGGCTAGGTCTAGACCTAAATTTGAAAAGGTTGAACAAGTTTGTAATTATTGTAAAAAGTCAGAAATGGTACATCCACAATTCGTAAGAGAGTTTTACACTTGTGTAAGATGCGCAAGCGGCGGAGCAGGTAGATGAAAAACAACCTACAGGATTTGGCCTCTGAAAGGGCTGTCTTGGCTTCTCTTTGTCAGTTCGGATTAGATTCTTATCTTGAGATGGATTTTATAGAAGAAAGCCATTTTACAGATGAGATGAATCAGTTAATTTTTAGCTGTATCTATAAAGTCGTTTCTGAAAATTTAAAAGTAGAGCTTTCCGCTATACTATCCGCAGCAAATACTTTAGGTATGGAAGAGGTCATAAATACAAAAGAAGAGATTTCTTTTGTTAGGTCTCTGTTTAATTTTCCAGTACACAAAGACAATTCTCAGGCCCATGCTGCAAAGCTTGCCAAGCTAAAGTTAGCTAGAGACTTCAAGAAGACAATATCTTTGTGTTCAAAAGATTTAGATAATATTACTGGTGAAGAAGATATTATAGATCTTATCTCCAAAGTGGAGAGTCCTATCCTAGACGCTACGGCTGATGTATATCAATCTTCTGGAAACAAAACAGAACTTATCGGAGACGAGATTGATGAATATCTAGAATATCTTTCAGAAAACGTTTCTGACTTTGTAGGTATTCCTACCGGCTTTGATAGATACGATCAAGCTATTGGCGGAGGTCTTAGAAGAAAGTGTGTAGATCTTATCGCCGCCCGTCCTAAAGTAGGCAAGTCTATGTTTGGTGACGCTGTTGCTATAAACATAGCGAAGAAAAATATTCCGGTTCTTGTGTTGGACACAGAGATGTCAAAGAAAGACCACTGGAATAGGATGCTTGCATGTTTGAGTGGCGTGGAAACTAAAAGAATATCAACGGGAAAATTTACAGAGAATGAGATTGAAAAAGAAAAAGTCGCTAAGGCGGCAGAAGAATTAAAGACTATACCATATCACTATATAAACATCTCTGGTCAACCATTTGAAAACATACTTGGCATTATGAGAAAATGGATTTATCAACACGTTGGATTTGACGAGAACGGGGAAACAAATGACTGTGCTGTAATTTATGATTACTTGAAACTTATGGACTCTAGCGCCATTTCTAGTAACGTTGCAGAATTTCAAGTCTTAGGATTTCAAATTACCAAGCTTCACAACTTTATGGTTAAGTATGACGTTCCATGTCTAGCTTTCGTGCAGCTTAACAGGGATGGTATTACAAAAGAAACAACGGATGTTATATCTGGTTCAGATAGGCTTGTTTGGCTCTGTACTAGTTTTTCAATCTTTAAACGTAAGTCTGACGAAGAGATGGCGGAAGACAACATAAGAAACGGAGACAGAAAAATTGTAACAGTAGAAACTAGACATGGCGAAGGTATGCAAGATGGGAACTACGTTAGTGTAAAAATGTTTGGTTCTATTGGTAAAATTGAAGAAGGTTTAAGCAGGGACGAGATACATAATAATGCAAGATCAAGAGAAGAAGGTTTTGAAACAGACGAAGAGCAAGACGTTATCCCAGCCTGAAATAGCTAAAGTTTGCGATATGCTCTCAGAGCGCGTAGACGAACTGCTAGACAAATTTGGTGTAGATTACGTAGAATATCCAAACAGATTTTCTTTTCCCTGTCCGGTGCATGGTGGAGACAGTCCAGAAGGATGTACGGTTTTTACAGATGGAGATACAGTTAAAGGAAACTGGAAATGTTGGACCTGTCACTGTGAAGAAGAATGGAAAGAGAACATATTTGGATTTGTAAGAGGTTCGCTGTCTTACCAACAAGGAAGAAGCGTTTCTCTTAATGAGGCTTTTAATTTTTGTTTAGAATTCTTAGGTAGGTCTAAGATAGAAATTGATGAGACTAGGCACGTAAACAATAATAAAAAGTCTAAGCTGTTAGACCTTTTTCAAAAGAAATATACTAGCCCAGAGCAAAAGTTTTCTAGAGAGAGCATACAGAAAAAGTTAGACATTCCTTCTTCTTATTATATAGACAGAGGATACAAAGAAGAAACTCTAACTACTTTCGATGTTGGAGACTGTTCTGAGGCCGGAAAACCTATGTATAGAAGGGCAGTGGTTCCTATCTACGACATAAACTACAGCTATTTAGGCTGTGTCGGTAGAGATACGACAAATAACTCTAAGCAAAAATGGCTACATAGTAAAGGCTTTAAAAAAAATTCACTATATGGAATAAATATTGCAAAAGATTTCATGGAAGATGGGTTTAAATACCCAACTTTGTTTATATTAGAAGGGCAGGGCGATGTATGGAGGATGTACGAATCTGGATACAGAAACTCGGTAAGTATTTTTGGATCTGCTTTAAGCGATGACCAATTAGTTTTACTAGAAGAGGTCGGAGTTATGAATCTTGTAATACTTACAGATTATGATGATGCAGGCAAAAAAGCCGCAAAGCAGATAGTTCAAAAATCAGGAAGAAGATTCAATTACTATAGACCAACAATATCAGCAAAAGACGTGGGAGACATGTCTGTTGAAGAATTACGTTTAGAATTAGATCCACAATTAAGCGACTTGGAGACAATAAGAATATGACTAGAGTTTTAGCTATCGCTGGAAGAAAACAATCAGGCAAATCGACGCTTTGTAACTTTCTTCATGGATATCAAATGAGATGTTTTGATATTATAAAAGACTTTGTAATAACAAACGAAGGAGATCTTTTTGTAAATGCTGGCATGGGAGAAGACGGCAAAGAAGAAGACAGCTTTCTTAAATTAGACATCTCAAGAAGAGATGGAGAATTCTTGCATTGGGCAGAAGGTGTCATGTTTCCTTTTGTAAAAAGGTATAGCTTTGCGGGCGAACTCAAAAACATGTGTGTAGACCTATTGGATATTCCTCATGAGTGCGTGTACGGCACAGAAGAGCAGAAGAATCAACTGCAAGAACACCTTAGATGGGAGAATATGCCAAGGTTTCAAAATATGAACCTTATGGTAAAAATGCCAATTGACGCAAGAAAAAGCTGGGACTGGAGAGAGGGTCCAATGACCGCTCGCGAGTTTATGCAGTTCTTTGGCACAGATGTTATGCGTAAAATCTGGGAACCTATATGGATTAACAGAACTATCAAAAAAATTGATCAAGAAAAACCTCTTCTAGCAGTAATTGACGACATGAGATTTACAGACGAACTTTTAAACATCAAAGAGCATTGGGGGGATCTTAGTATGTGTGTTGGTCTTACTAGGAAGGTTAAAGAAGATAGTCATTCTAGCGAAAATCTAGATCCTGTAATTGATACGTGTGACCTAATTATAGACAATTCAACAATGACTATTGATGAAGTGAGCAAAGAATTGATATCTAATCTGGACAGCAGCGGCTGGCTTGGAGACGATATGTCTAAAACAAAAAAGACACCACTACACCAGATAAGGAAATAAAATGATAGCTACATATATCAGATCCTCCAGCTATGGAAACTATGAGTTTTGCCAAATGCAATACTTTATGACTTATGTTTTAGGATATAGGTCGGAATCGGGCAAGAAAGCGCAGCAGGGAACAGCGTGTCATAAAGTGATGGAATGTCTTGCGGCATGTAAAAAAGAATTACAAGAAAATCCAGAATCTAAAAATTTAAAGATAGTAGACGACGCTATTGGGGAAGTAGAGTTTACTCCTAGAAAACTAGGAACAAAAAAGTTTGTAGCGCAACTAATGAAAGATAGTTACGAACACTACACTTCGCAAGATAGCCACAAGTATTATCCTGCCGATTTTAAGTTTTGTGAGAAGCAAGTGGAAACGGCGTTGACCTTTAACGATGGTCAGTTCGACCCAAGAAAAAGGACCATAGTAGATACAGAACCTACGTTCGATATACCTATTGAAGAAGAGTGGGCAAAGTATGAATACGAAATGCCAAACGGTGAAACGATTAAAGGTAATTTAGCTATCAAAGGAACAATCGACCTAGTTACAAGCGTTTCTGAAAACATTATCGAGGTTATTGACTGGAAGACGGGACAAAGAAAAAATTGGGCAACAGGAGAGGTCAAAGACTATAATAAATTAACTAAAGATCCTCAACTATTACTTTATAACTATGCAATATCAAAACTTTATCCACAATACGATCAATCTATCATGTCCATATTTTTCACTAGGGATGGTGGACCGTTTAGTATGTGCTTTGACGATTCTGATCAAAGAAGTTTTCTAGAGATGCTTCGCGTTAGGTATGAAGAAATCAAGAAAAACATTAAACCTAAACCAATAAGCGAAAAGAGGTTAGATTTTAGATGTCAAAAGCTGTGCCATTTTTATAAAAACAACTGGCCGGGCACAAACACCACAATGTGTCAGTATGTAGAAAATAAAATTCATACAATTGGCTATGAACAAACGGTAAAAGAGTGTACTAAAGAAGGTTTCAACATAGGATACTACGAGGCACCCGGATAATGGCAGAATTAATTGATTTAAAAGGCGACTTTGATAAAGGCAGCAAGTTCCTGTTAGAAACCTCTGAGTTTTTAGCAGGTTCGTTGAGTGATGAATACAGGGTGATTGTAAAATATGATATGCAACCGCTAGAGATATTTGCAGACACAAGAAAAAATATAGTGATGTCTTTGTCTAGGGAAATACACAGCCCACCAAAAGACATAGAAGATAGCAGGGTCCATTACATATTCCATAATTATGCAATGCTAGACCATTGGGGATATCCTATAAGTCATCCTAAAGTTTTCCCTCTTCCGTTGGGTAATTTTGTAGACAGAGATGACAAAATTCCTATTAAGCTTATTTCGGAAAGAGAGTATGATTTTTGTTTCGTGGGTCAGTTACCGCACACTGGCACTAGAGACAAGTTTAAAAGATGCTTAGATAAGATGCTATCCGAAACAGGAGATAAATTCAAAAGTAAAATCATCTTTACTGATGGATTTGGAAAAGGGTTGCCACACAAAGAGTATCTACAGCTTTTGAATAATTCT
>Ga0098051_1000837_pt1 | contig 11650 bp, 30 predicted proteins | sample 14BtaG_FD_77069 | JGI IMG/M metagenome (GOLD analysis project Ga0098051, IMG submission 77069) | Marine viral communities from the Subarctic Pacific Ocean - 14B_ETSP_OMZ_AT15311_CsCl metaG | ecosystem: Environmental > Aquatic > Marine > Oceanic | place: Pacific Ocean | collected 2015-01-18 | reverse complement strand
TGGATGACTCTCCCGTCATGCTGGTGATGTCTGCTCACCCACAGGCGTTCGAAAATCAAATGTACCAGGTCTGGAAAAGATCCGGCGGTACATCCAGGGACGTATGGTTGATTACCCGTATCGGAAAATCGATGGATTCTAACATTTCTTCTGTCAGGTCTGTAGACCACGGTAGACAGAAGTTCATTCAAGAGATCCTGGAGCACAATACAAACGAATTGTTATGCCGAACCTCTTTCCCTAAGATTCAAAAGGTTGTATTTGAAAAGCAATTATCTTCTGAGGAAAGTTTTGCCATTGCATATGAGTGGCACCCCCAACAGAAGCGATTCGTCGATAAACTTTAATCAAAGTCTTGACAAATAAATAAAGTTAATATATAATACTCTCACAACTTAAATGAAAGGACATTAACATGTCAGTACATTCAAACGTGCCAAAGATTGCCAAACTTATCACCTCAGAGATTCGCACTGTCGAAGACAAGGTGACCAAGTGGGCATCGTTCAAGAGAGAAAACGCTCAGAAGTTCAAGGAATTGTTACACCTTGAGCATACTGACATGGAGAATCCAGGGGAGTTGGTGAGTTTTTCCATCGATGAAGAGCGCCAATTGATTCTGTTGAATTACTCAAAGCAGGCACATAATGTACTACATGAAGTAGATCGAGGGTGGTCACAACCCCTGCGCGATATGCGTGGCATGATCTACGACTTCAGTGTGGAGGAACCAGTTCTCGTTAGTCGCGGGTTCGAAAAGTTCTTTAACTACAGTGAACTGCCAGAAAATACATACGCAGCACTCACAGACAAGTTTGGAACAGGTAAGTACACCGCCCGTGAGAAGGCAGATGGACATATGATTGAATATTTTGTCCACAACGGTGAACTGTGTTCCTCCACCCGAGGTAAATTTGGAACAGTTAGTGCGGAGATTGCAAGCGATATGCTTTCTCTTTCGGACTTTCAACAGGTAGAAAAGACTGTAGGAAAGAAACTAATGACCATTGTAGTGGAGTTGATCCATCCCTACACTAAGGTCTTTGTTGATTATGACAACGCGGAAACGCTGTACCTGTTGAATGCTTATGACTCCGGTGGCAATGCTCTTAGTGTTGCAGAGTTGGAGCAAACCTGTGAGGCAATGCCGCACCTCTTCTTGTGCCCTGAGTCTCGTGAGATGACCCTGAATGAAATTGTTGATGAAGTTAACGGTCGTTCAGTGTCAAATCACGAGGGTTGGGTCATGGATTTTAATGGTGAACTTATCAAGTTTAAGTATGTCAACTACGTTGGTGAGATGATTAAGAGTAAACTGAGTTACAAGTACATCATGAATTGTATGATCAAGGGACGATTAGACAAGGTGATGTTTTTTCTACCAGAAGAAGTAAGAGAGGCAGCACACGAGATGGTCGATACTGTTAACGACACTATGGACTCTGCGTATGATTCAGGTGATCACAAAGTGCTATACGAGTTGCATAATGATAATGAAGGTGGTGTAAATTACTTCAGGACAGTTTGTCGTAACTTCTATAAGTTCGCAACGCCATGAGGGTAGAGTACGTTTTACTGGTTGCTTGCTATGCTTACACTGCATCTGCGCTGGTTAGAATGGTGATAGCGAGGTCGAAGACTTCACCGGAGCAAGAAAGAAAGAACAAACTGGACCTTTTATATGGCAGACAAAAATAAAATAATAGAGAATATACACTCTTACTTAATCAACTACATTGAGACTCCGAGGGAGGAGTTTTCGGGAATGGCAACCTGCCCCTTTGCTAGGCGGGAACGAACAAGGGGCAGGTTGCTGGTGGATGTATTTGATTCAAATAGTCAGGTATTTCCGGACGTCATTAAGAAGATGATAGACGACGGATATAGTTCTGGACTGTTTGCTCTGTTCGCAGGTGACACCCCAGCAGAGATGAAAGAAGAAGATACAGCGGCATTTCAATCATTCCTAAATAAAGTTCTGAAAAGAAGTGGGGTAAAGAGTTACAAGAGTATATGTATGAACCCGAACGATAATCTTGAGATCGACGGTTTCAATCCGAGGCAACATGCGCCCTACTTTCTGATAAACGTAGCACACTCAAGCGAATTAAATAGAAGCAGAAAATCCTTGACAGGTACAAAATACTTTGATAGAATGCCTGAGAAATATAGAAAATACTTAAAGATGGACCCGTAGCTCAGGGGTAAGAGCAGTCGGCTCATAACCGATCGGTCCTCGGTTCAAATCCGAGCGGGTCCACTATTTTAAAACTGGAGAGTAGTATGTCAATCGCTAGAATGATAATGGAGAATCTGCCACAAGACCAGTCTCCAAGGCACTTGGATGTAACAGCAAGCAATGTTTTCCATGACCTGGTATCAGTTGGCAAGGTAACTACCATGCGAGAAGTGTTTGATGTTTTTAAACAGTTAAATAAAACACAAGATCTAGTTATGTTCAGCAATGGCACTGTCATCGCCACAAAAAAAGGACTCAGCGGTTACGGATGAGGGAGGGTTCACGATGCTTTCAAAAAGGTGGTGTTATTTTCCTGATGCCAATTCGGGAAAACACGAGGTCTTAGAGTTCAGTCATCCAATATCAAAACAGCAAGCGACTTTTATTTTAAAAAAAAGGTTGCAAATTGAAAATGTTTTCTTTATTATTAGTTGTAACGAAATGATGGAAGGCAAATAAAATGATTGAACAGATTCAAGAAACTCTTGTTAATGTAGACCGAGCACTCGCTGCTGGCGTTATTACAAATACTACCAGAGGACGCTTCGCGGAGTTTCTCCGAAGTATACGCACTCAGGTGAATCAAGGCAGAAAACTATCACCAGGACAAAGGAAATATCTTGGTGACATTCAGGGAAGATGCGACGAATCAGAGATCACTGCTGCTGCCACTTGGATTCAGGACTACAACGATGAACTAAGAGAGATCGCAATCATATGTGCAAACTATTACGATTCTGCGCCTGATGGTAGCAACTACTTTAGTGATATCCGCGCTAACGTGCTCGCTAATCCCTCACAGCACATCCTTAGCAAAAGAGACTTTACAAAGATGTGCATGAACAAGTACAGTGAGAAGGTTGTGGAGTCAACTCTGTCTGAACCGAAGTTTACCAAGGGTCAACTTATTGCTGTACGATCCTCCAACAGATTAGATATGTGCCCACTGGAGACTGGGACGGAAAGAAGGAGGTATTACGACCTCCACCGCAAGGCTGCCCGAGGTGAGACCGTAGTGGGCATGGTGGTAGCAGTGAATCCAGTTCCGGTATATCGCGCCGCTAAGGACTCCAAAGTGTACAAGGTATTACCAATTGGAGATACGAGACCGTTTCTTATTGTAGAACGAGATATGAAGAAATATAAAAAAAGCAAGGTAGGTAAGTGATGATAGAGGGTTTATTGATTGCGAGTATTTTCCTTGGAGGGTGTTACATTGTTGGTTACATGGTGTATGGTGGGTGAGTAAGGTAATCATGTTTAGCAATGAGGGCAATCGCCACAAGATCAAAGAAGTAAGGGTTGGAAACATGGTATACATACATCCAGATTCGGATCTGATATCAGGAGGTTGGGCAATGGTTAGGGAAGTAACCCTGACTGACGAAGCAGGTTTTCCTGTAGTGGTGGACGTTATCTACCCCAATGGTAGAAAAGCGAAAGCAGATGAGTTTATGATTACGGAGGTTAGATAATGGATTTTACAGTTGGTGACTTGGTTAAAGCAAGGTGGTATAGTGCGGGCGATTGGGATGAAGGAACTGGTATGATAACTTCTTACGATATAGAATATCACGATGACGATGAGGAGTATCATTATGAGGTTGCTCTTACGAGTGGTGGAAAGGAATGGTTACCTCAAGATTGCCTGACCCCTATCGTACCCAAAACAGAGGAGGAGAAGAAATGAAAGATTCGTCATTCGCAAAGTTATTGCAGATGGAGACAGTGCTTATCCAGGAACTGATCACAAAGTATTCGACTTGTGTTTTGAATGGTGATCTCAGTTTTGAGAGGGCAATTAAGAAGTTGCATTGGGACACTGGCATCGATGAACTGCTGCTAGAGGATCAGGTTATCGATGAGGTACAACACCTGTGCCCTGTGTATGAGAATATAGAGTTGTGAAAGAGTTCTTACTGGTTGCAATCGGATTTATACTCGGCGCTGCTATGGGCATGACCGGACTGCTACAACTAATCAACAAAGTGTTGGATTTATTCAAGTTTTGATTTTTATTTGACTTTCGTTTTAAGTTTTGGTCTAATACAAACATAACAAAGCGAGGCAAGATGAATATAAAAATCGGAGACTTGGTTCAACACTGCTTTTCAGAGCGCAAGGGGTTCGTATACAAAGAAGTGTTCGACCCGTTATGTGCAACGACAATAAGTAAAGTATTTGACATTCTGTGGGCAGATGGTACAATGGGTCACAACGTTTGGAACTATGACTTGGAGGTTATCAATGAAGGCAGGTGATTTAGTAAAGTGGAACTACCCTAACTCTTTCGAGACTGCCCCTCAAATCGGGGTCATCGTAAGTGAATACAGTGACAATAGTATCCAGTCCTACTGGAATGTCAAGTGGTTGTGCAAATCAAGACCAACCATACGCCCAATCAGTACAGAATACTTGGAGGTGTTTTGTGAAGGTCGGTGACACAGTGAGGCACAAGATCTACGGACTCTGCATATTGTTGAGTAAGGACATCACACGTCACGATGGGGACTGGTTGGTATACACTCCCAAACATCATGGCAGGAAAACTAGAGTTAGTAAGAGTTGGTTGGAGGCATTATGAAAGTCGGAGATTTAGTTTCTTATGCAGCCCGCGACAACCAGTTCGTCGGGATGATCACGGGTACAAAAAGGTATGGCACTACCCTGGTGCGACATCAGGTAGAGTGGACTTCACCAGGTATCTATAGGGGAATATGGCATGATGAAAAGAACTTGGAGTTGTTAAGTGAAAAAAGGTGACCTGGTGAGGGACAAAAACGAGTATATGAATCAAATAGGTGTCATCGTAGAGGTAGACGAACCCGAGGGGATGTTCAAGGTTATATGGAATGGACGCGGTAAAGAATGGTTGACTGAGATGTACCTTGAGGTTATTCCAAGGACTTGAAATCATTGAACATTTCATTTTTATTTGCATTTTGTTTTTAATTTTGATCTAATAGAAACATAACAAGCGACGGAGGCAAAATGAAAGTCGGTGATTCAGTTAGACCAAAGCATGACTTATACAAGAGAGGTATCGGAGTCATTGTCAACGTCGAACCAGCAGTAAAGTTCCCTAACGGACAAATGTGTGACGCTCGCTATTGGGTATTGTATGCCAAGGGCGATAGAGAAGTAGCAATCGGATTAGCATTGGAGAAAATATAATGGGATATAGATCAGACGTTTACCTTAGAATCGCCGAACCTTTAGTCGAGGTGGTTGATGCTGCTCGCAAGTTGAACAAGACTCTTGACAAGATGTTGTCCGATGGGTCATCCGAAGAAAAGACAGACTTTCATTGGGAGTGTACAAAGTGGTATGATACCTATCCAGAAGTCATGGCTGTTAATGATATGCTGGATATGCTACAGGATGATGACTATGGTTTCGTCGCATTAGGTGAAGAAGAAGGGGACATCGAACGCAAGGGTGATCCCGCATGTTATGATATATACATTCAAACAACTATTGATTGGTAGGTGAGTATGAAGAAAAGTAGTTTTATCGGTAGAACGGTCAAGTGGAAGTTCGGGGACAAAGTGGGCGTAGTTGTGGATGGGTACGAGATGAGAAACAAAGACATGGACTACACCGATGTGTTCAAGGTGATGTGTAGCGATAAGAGTGTTGAGGTGCTCATCTTTCATGAAACAGGTTTTCAGTATGAACCTTGGAAAATCTTAGACTAGCGAAATCATTGAACTTTTCATTTTGTTTGCACTTTTATTTGCATTTATAGAATTATTGTGGTTTAATGTATTTGTTCGATGGGAACGGAACTGTAACTGCTAATTACAATAGGAGACATATCATGGCAGTAGATTTCAAGACATTCGGTAAAGTAGTCAAGCATGTAACTGCGGTTCGTAAGCCGGTTCTGCTACGTGGTCGTCACGGTATCGGCAAGTCTACTGTCGTCTACCAGTACGCCAAGCACATTGATATGCCAGTTGTGGAGCGACGTGCTTCACAGATGACTGAGGGTGACTTGGTTGGGCTACCGTCAGTTGAGGGTAACTCTACACGATTCAATCCACCCGATTGGTTCAAGACTGCTTGTGATCATCCTGTGATACTCTTTCTTGATGAGGTAGATCGTGCTACTCTTGAGGTACGCCAAGGTATTTTCGAGTTGACTGACAGTCGTAAACTGAATGGTCACACGTTGCATGACGACACTGTAGTGTTTGCAGCGGTCAATGGCGGTGAGCACGGTTCACAGTACCAAGTCGGTGAAATGGACCCAGCAGAGCTAGACCGATGGACTGTCTTTGACATTGAACCATCTATTGACGACTGGTTGCACTGGGCAAAAGATGCGGGTATCTCTTCAGAGGTGTGGAGCTTTATCAACTCGAATCACGATCACCTTGAACATAAGGATGACTTTGAACCTAGTAAAGTGTACCCTTCTCGCCGCTCCTGGGAGCGACTCGACGAGTGCTTAACCGAGGGTAACCTGTTTAAAGATCACAATGCACTGTATCACCTTACTACCGCTTTTGTTGGTTTTGAGGCAGCAGTGGCGTTTCGTGATTTTGTCGTCAACTTCGATAGGCAAGTAACAGTCGATGATATTCTGGTTAAGGGTGACTTCTCCAAGATCCGCAATTTTGAGATCAACGATTACTCTGCGCTTGTTTCAAAGTTTGAATCGGAGGAGGTGTTTAAGAACGAACTATCAGAAGAGTTGCTCCAGAACGTTGCAACCTTCATGATGAAGGGTATGCCATCGGAAGTTGTTATGAAGATGTGGTCCCTGCTAGGTCAAACAGGTGGTGACGAGCAGGAGAACTTACTGAAGATCCACAATGTGCTCGTCGATGGTCGTACATTTTCGGACTTCCTCGTAGAAATGTTAGGCGACGATTAAAATTCATTTGACTTTTGTTTAATGTTCAACTATCATTGTTTATAAGATAGAGAAACGAATGGCTACGAGGTGCAATATGAGAAACCAACCCAGTGACTTTGATTTGAACATGCACACAGCGCGTCTACTTATGGAAGAACCTTTCTTTGCGGGTATCTCAAGACGTGTCAACAAGCGTGCATCTTTCGGTATTCCGACAGCGGGCGTTGTCGTTAACAGGGAAACTGCACAGTTTGAAATGCTTTACAACCCTGACTTTATGGGTTCTTTGTCTGATCAAGAACGACGAGCGATATTGATACACGAGTTCTACCATATTATCTTCAGGCACGTCACTGATCGACTACCTGATGTTGGTATGACTAAGGCATGGAATATCGCGGCAGACCTTGCAATCAACTCACACATTGCAAACTTGCCAAAAGGGGGTTGCGTACCAGGTGAAGATCAGTTTATTGATTTACCTCCAGGTAAGGCAGCAGAGTGGTATCTACCTTTTGTCGAAAGGATGATGCAGAATCAGTCTTCAAGCGAAGGCAAGTCAGACCCTAATGGGGAGCAGGGACAACAGGGTAAAAGTGGCACAGGCGACGATTCTGGACCTAATACGCTAGATGATCACAGTGGATGGGGTAACGTACCTCAAGAAGTAAAGGATATTGCTAATGAGAGACTTAAAGATATTGTTAAACAAGCGTCCGATGAGGCATCTAAGCAGGGGTCTTGGGGATCCGTGTCTAACCAGGTTAAACAGGAGGTCATTGCGTCCCTCAAAACCAAGGTCGATTGGCGTAAGGTATTGCGGTTCTTTGTGAAGGCATCACAGAAAGCAAACAAGTCAAGCACTATCAGACGAATAAACCGTAGGTATCCTTACGTCCATCCTGGTCGGAAGTCTAATCGAGTCGCCAGCATCGCCGTAAGTATTGATCAGTCGGGATCGGTAGACGATACTATGCTTGCAATGTTCTTTGCAGAATTGAACAAACTATCAGAGATTGCATCGTTCACGGTTGTACCGTTTGATACAGAAGTAGATCAGGACAAGGTGTACCAGTGGCGCAAGGGTGAGACTCGCAAGGTGGAGCGAGTGTTGCGAGGTGGTACATGCTTTGATGCTCCTACCAAGTATGTCAATGAGCGTGCATTCGATGGTCACATTGTCCTAACAGATATGTGTGCTCCTAAACCTATCTCTAGCAAATGCCAACGTATGTGGATGACCACTCAGTCTAATGCCGATGCGAGATACTTCGATACCAAAGAAAGAGTGGTGGTGGTAGACTAAACCACTGTAATCATTAAACATTTCATTTTTATTTGACTTTGTGTTCAAACTTTGGTCTAATAGAAACATAACGAACGACGGAGAAAACTATGATTGCAATTTGTGTTGACTGTTGGGATGAATATCCAGTGGAAAGAAAAGATCTAGGATACAAGACTTGCTTAGAGTGTGGCGAGGCAAACGCTAGAGTAGAGATTGCCAGGAAAGCAAAGTGTACAGCGCCAGCGTTCAATAAGGGTGCTTACCAGTATGTTGGTAGCGTCGAGGTAGCAAGGGGTGTTGGTCGATGAAAAAAGGTGATATGGTGGAGGTGAACAACCACAGGATGAAGATCAGATATAAACACTTGGATGTTAGTGGTAGTTATGGACTTATCACTAGAGGTCCAGAAATGTTTGGATTCATTCAACGTTGCTGTGTGTTCTTCCCAAAGTATGGCATCGACGATTGGGTAGATGTTATGGATATGGAGTTAGCGCAATGAGATTAACTAAGGGTAGCATAATACGAACACCCGAACCATCAGGTCCATGGAATGGCCATGCCATCGGCGTTTTACTATACCGCAAGGGCAGTAAGTGGTATTATGCCTTAACGAGTCCACACAATGATACAGGTGAGATCGTCACGAGTGTTCAGTGGGCAACAAGAAAGTCTATCGTAAATGGTATTGAAAAGGGTTTTGTTAGTTATCACCCAGCAAAGAAGGGTAAACGATGAAGAACGGTATAACATTCAGGCATGATAAGCAGATATGGTTAGTAATCGGTAAGGGTGTATATGATGGTTTCTACCGATGTATGAATCCACATGGGGATATTAGACAATTCAATAAGAATGTAGTTCCACCACAATCGTAAGTAATCGATTTTATTGACGATTCACGATTTCGCGATTTTTTGTTGCGCGAGTTTTTTTTCTTTGCTATAGTGTATTCAAGTTGATGGAGGGAAACAAAATGAACGAACCGAGAAAACCAAAAGCAGGTGACCTGATTCAAGTATGGGATTTTTATGCTGAGAGGACATCCGATGACGTAAAGATTGCAGATCATGGCAAGCATGGTTACATCATCAGGGAAAGTAAACAGAGTGATACTTTCTTAGATGAAAGGGGTGACACGAAGTATCTAACCAGAATTGTCGAGGGTGATGTGTTCAAGGTCATACTGTTTGAAGGTGACGCATCGAATGTCATTCACGTCCATCAGGATAACATCAGGAGGTTAAATAATGCGTAGGTATCGCGTTATGAAGTTCGGAGAGTTTGTATCAACGATTGTTATAGAGGCGGATTGCGAGGATGACGCCTACGAAGAAGCAAAGACAGCAGCACCCGAATCTTGGAGCGAATGGGAGCATTCATCGGATGAGGGTTACATTGAATACGATTATATTGAAGAGGTAAAGAATGATGAGAGTTAGTCAAAACGCACACGCAGAGTTAGTACGTCAGAGTTTGGTTACCAGGAACAAGCACCGCAAGGCAGGCAAGGTAGAGACAATCCACGGTACACTACGGTTTATGTCAGTGGCAACGATTAACAAGATGAACAAGGCATCACTCGATGACTGGTTATTCCTGCGCGGGTTTATGCCGGAAGCATTCGATAACAATAAAGAAAAGCGCCAAGTGTTGATAGAGGACTTGAAAGGGGAGTTGAATGTATGAATTGATCGCAAAGAAAATTTTGGATGGTGTTACTCCACGCAATAGTACTTACGAGGAGATGTCTAGTTCTATGAAGTTACTAGCAGAAGTCTGCGGTTCAAACCCTGACATTTACGAAAGGGTTCTCGCAATTGAAGGGTTTAAGGATAAGGCCTGGATAGCACTTGAAAAGATGTCGTATCAAGACCCTGGGTTGTACCTGGCTCTGGGCAACGATGAAGACTTCTTATCCGCCAAACCAATTTGTGACTTGAATCCATATCATAATCGAGGAGAGTTGAATGCTTAAAGTGCATTACCCTATGGGCGTCCAGGGTACAAAGTATGTGTTACGTGATGATACTACAGGCGAGCACGTCCTTATCTCATACAGTAGTAGGGATATGCGACCCGAGATACTTATGTTTAGTTGTGACGGACTAGGCAACGTGCGGTCATGGCAAGAGTTGTACGGTGAGGTGGGGGATCTCACGCCAAGGGATATATTCAAGGTTATGAAGCGGTACAATGAGGGCGCAAGGGCAGGATGGCCGCCAAGGATGGGTCATCCCAATGACTTGTAAGTTATTGAAATAATTGACGATTGTCGATTTTTCTTGCGGGATTTTTTTTCTTATGCTAGAATGTATTTGTAATTGATTGAAGGGAAAAAATGAATGAACAAGTTAATCCTAGCACTGATCACACTAGCACTCATTGCTTGCGGTGATATCGATGAGAGTACAGAGCAAACTTGCAACGTATACGATACAAACTACTCTCACACAGTAACGTATTGTGGATTAGAATCAGATGATGATCGACATATCGTAAACGTCGCAGTGATTTGTGACTATAGAGGACAGATGGACCGTGAAGATTGTGACCCAGCAGATCAACTACCGGAGTTGACCGATGATTGCGGGCATTTCAACCAGTGTTGGAGGGACTAATGGACAGGTTGACTAAGGGTACACTCGTAAGACTATCCCGCAAGGGTAAAGACAGTACAGAGTTGAGGGGCATTTACAGAGATAGCATCGGATTGGTTGTGGGTACTCGACCTTGTAATGTAAGGGGTATTACTTACAGGGTAAAGTGGGTCGGTGCATACTATCCCGAGCACAGTTGCTACCGCCATGAGTTAAAGTATGCAGATAGTGATCAGATGAGGATGAACAAAGAACGAATCGCTAAGGAGATTTATGCTACCAAATACTAAACAGTTGGCAAACAGTATCAAGTTTGCAGTAGTGGATTCACTAAGGCATCAGGGGATCAACCAGCATCAAGCACTCTTGGCAGTGTTAGACCTTGTTGGTGACAAGGAAGCGCTAAAGGAAACACTCCACAGTGGGTTGGATGATTATTGTAACTACTTGAAACGAATGAAGAAATACGATTTCTAAATAAACTTTTGACTTTTGAATCTTAATATGGTTTAATGTTTACACAATGAAGCGAAGGAAAAAAAGTCATGAGTCAGTACAAAGAATTAAGTGGTGTCTTGGCAAGAGAGTTTAACGCTAGACTAACAGAGTCGGGATGTTCAGGCAACCCGCAACCAGTGTCGGACCTATGGGATGATGTC